>Ga0307509_10000804_pt1 | contig 53893 bp, 68 predicted proteins | sample 10_EM_MG_FD_202245 | JGI IMG/M metagenome (GOLD analysis project Ga0307509, IMG submission 202245) | Populus trichocarpa ectomycorrhiza microbial communities from riparian zone in the Pacific Northwest, United States - 10_EM | ecosystem: Host-associated > Plants > Roots > Unclassified | place... | reverse complement strand
CGTTGTGTGGTAGGGTAGTTGCGTCCTGATTCGCGATTAGCGTTCCAGCGTCAGGTGCGTCAGACGCACAGAACGCCCAGAACGCAAGGTATTATTTTTGCTGATGTAGTCTAGTGCCATGACCAGGGCGTCCATGACGTCCTGGCCATGGCAAGCCTACGTTTCTGCGCTCTCGCTCAGATCGCCCTCAGAAATACACCCCCAATTGTTCTCACGGCTCCACAGATGGGCCAACCAAAATTTAATTGTATTACATTTCCGGCAAATCACATTCCATAAACTCAATGGTTCACACATCGCCAAGTCTACAACAAACCATTCTCTCCCACCCCTGTGTCACTTTCCTGCGAGTAATCCAGGCTCAACGATAGCCGACTGGCGAAACCTGGGGTCGCTGGCCCCTCTTGCACTGGTTCCAGCATCAGGTCCTGTGATTTACCTAGGCTCACCGGATCTGAATCTAGCATCTGAAGCACCTGGGTAAACGAGACCTGGTTGTAGTCAAACGACAGTGTGCTCCCCTGGGAGGCATCTTGACTCTGCTGGTAGTGCTCTGAACCCCCAGCGTGATTGTTGAGTGGTGTCTGTTCCTGCACAGCAGCTTGTCTTGGAATCCAACTGGATCGCGGACCCCTGGATAGCTGACACTCCAGTTTGTCATGAACGGCATCATGATTCTCCGCAAAGCCTTCACAACTTTCCTGCATCATACGATGATTTTGCTGGATCCTGTCTGTAATCTTCTGATGCAGATTCCTGAGCATGAGTTGTTGTCTTGATTATGGTACTGCCCACCAGGTGTTCTTCTGCCGTAAGAAAATGTCTTGCAAGATTGGTTAGTTATCAGAACAACAACCAAGGACGGGGGGGACATTGAGGGTCTCCTACCTCCAACTGCGTCAGGCTTGAAGTCTGGACGATCCTGATACACCCCAAGTCGATATGCAAATAGTTGATGGAACAGGATTGCACAAGTGAGACACACCATCGTACCATTGACACAATTGATGAATTCCGGATCTAGCATCTGAAGCTTCCTCTTGACATTGAAATACTTACCATAGATAGCGTCCCCAATCTGAGGTGCGAAGAACAGGAACGTTCTAGGCTGCATCCTGTTTATAGTCAGTCGTGATTGGAAGTCTTGGTTGGGCGACGAGGGACGGGCGGATACACACCTCATACCCATATGAGGGGTATTTGAACCTGTCATCCTCGAGAAGGTACCGTAAGAACTCGAATAGAAGAAAAATGTGCTAGGATGTTGGAGTTGCCTCTCCTAGTAAGGCACCTTGTATATACCTTTTCTTTTTTCTCAACCGGGGGCTGAGTTTGCAGTGTTTCCCCCTGGTATAGCTCAGAAAGAAAACTCCAATGTCCGAGTAGATTTTTCTTCTATTGGAGTTCTTACGGTATTTGACTCTACAAGCGATGGCAGTGGGGTAGCCCGGTAGTCCGTATAATTCCGATATCTGATTTTTTATATAATGCACGAACTGCATGAACTGCCCCCCGCACGCCAGAGTGCTTTTGACAAATCATTCGTAGTTAGGGTAGCACCCTTTCTCTTTGTGACCTCTGACTTACCATGTCAATACTCATCAAGGCCGGTCAAATATTTCTGGCATCCGCAATCTCATCTTGCCTGTGACTCCAAACACTATGCACTTCACACGTTAAAGCAACCGGGTTCGGGAGTGGGATAACATAACGGGTGTACTGAAGCATCAGATCCTTTGCTACGCCTAGTATTTCCTCCTCCACGCCTGGCACCGTGTTTCGCCGTGAATTAATTACATGCTGGACAGACCCAGTTCCTCTTGTACTTGGTTCGCCTCGTGCACTCGAGCTTCAGATACCAGACGTTGTTGTACTAGGGACGCCAAGGGGGGACGAATACGGTGCTACGATTGATGATGGCAATGTCGCCGGGGACAAGGCCCTACCCGGATATATGGTCACACGGGCCGCGGGCGTCTGTGGGACAATTTCTGCCTCCTGTGAACCAGAGTTGGTGGAAATTAGTACAGTTCTTGGGTGATTGTATCCATGTGTCTCCACCGATCGTGGCCCACGATGACGTCCAGGTTTTGTCTCATCCACACCAGCAAGGATTTATCCTTCAGGTTAGGTGTCCGGTTCAGTTTCGTCGCCCGGATGTCTCATCTGATACTAATCGCTGCTAACATCCCTGAGGCGGACAGGTTCCACATGGCCATGTCCATCAGCCTCCATCTCAGGTGGAGTATATGCTGTGGGGTGAATTGTGCTACTCCGGAGGCACTTGGCCAGTCGTGCTAGATGCCGTCTCGTGATTGGTCGTAGGGAAGAATTATGATCGGACATTTCAGCAATATTGGAGCTGCCGGATTCGGTCTGTTGTATTAGCGATCTGGACGCCTATCCGCTGGTAGGACGTTGCGTCTCCGCCTGTTCAGATTGCCCCCTTGTGAAGTTGGCTGATTGGTTCCCATCGAGTCGGGTATGACTTCCAGCCTTCGCCGGGTCAGGTTGGCCACTCGTGGAGTTGGCTGACTTGACCCAATGGAGTCGGGCATGATGTCCCACCTGTGTGTGTTAAGATGGCCTACCCTGGGTGCTGTCTGAGTGCTGGAATTCGGATGCATGTAGGCTATAGGACGGGTAGTAAACGTTGGTAAAGATTGGAGTCAATCTGACAATTGTATGTGTCGAGTTTGGTGGAAGCGAGGAGTGAGTATTTTCCTTTCGTCGAAGAGGACGCGTTAGGTCTTGTACCTGTGCGCTAGGATTTAGGGGTGTGGTAGGCGCACTTAATATCACACGGTATGCAAGGGAGGGATGTGCCTACACAAGGGGGTTTATACATTGAATACCATATCAGCGGTTTAGGAATTAGGACTCACAGTTCTATCGTGCGAAATAATGGATAAAATGAAGGTGTGGCTGTTAGGCGCAGGGACTCCCCGTAAGGATTTACAGGGTAAGGTTACCCTACCTTGACGCACACGAACTTTGAAGGAAAAAGATAACACCCCCCTCCAGCCCCAGCGTTGGGACGGCGGGTCATCACTGGCCGCCTGGGTAGTTGCGTCCCAACACCAAAGACCACAATCAATGGAACACATCTTATAACACCGTATACGTCGCGGCCGTCCGTCCGACCGGATCCTGTTCGCAGGATATATGAGGGAAGACCTTTGGGCACCTTATGCAAGTGGAAGCAGGTGAATCGGACGACGGCGCATAAGGTTACAGACACTTGAAGACAGGCAGTCAGAAGAGTGGGTCGAAGGTGACGGGACGTTTTGCACGAAAGTTAGTCCCCACGTACCTACAAAGTCGTGTAGAGTATGAAGGCGGTAACTATGCCCAATAAGTGGATCGGGTGCATCCACAGAGGACTAGTTGGTAAAAGATGGAGTCCGAGGGAAAACGCCTATAGGTACGATCCCGAGGACAAGTCGTGTAATGCCGGAAGACCAGAATACAAGATGCAGTTGCAGGTTGAATTCTCGACGGAACCAACCAAAGAAGATTGGCCATCTTCTGTCCAGCGAGTTAGACTACCCTCGGTGAGCACGAGGGTAAGATGATTCGTAACCATCGTTGTCAACGGATTAACGGATGAGCTGACACCTGACGTGGTTTCCACACCATCGGGAATAATGAAAGCGCAGACCGATAAGTTGGCCTTGGGAGCAAAAAAGTGTGATAGAGAGTTTTCAGGGTCTACGAGTGTTCGCACTCAGGTGAAGTTCGCAGAGTTGCGGGCAAGGTACTTAGTTGGTATAGAGTTAGCATGTATACCGCGATTGCTCAGACGCGGAATATAAATATCGAAGCATCTTCGCTGCTATTAGACACAACAAGCACGGAGAAGAGATCTTATCAATATAATAAGTTATCTACACTTTTATATCGTTACCAATACTTCGACTATCTACACCGAAGTGAATATTATATCTAGCCTACATTACGCGTGTCTTCTTAACGAGTTCTCCGATATAATTACGATCCAGGTCCTAGCTGTCGGAATACCTCACGCCGAAGCTACCACCTAACAGTGGCTAACGTCGCCGGACATGCAAAATCTAGCTGCAAGCAGTATCAGTTAGCGACCAGGGCTGTTCACGAGACTCTCACCAGGCCCAAAGAGGATTAGGAGTATCTACTCTGATCTCCCAGCATCGAATGATCACGACCAACCCAAAATCTATTCAAGGAATCCAGTACTGCCTTGGGAATAATCCGACGCAGGCTGTTGACGCCAGACCAGGTATAACTATGCACTGACTATCACGAGGTATGACAGTGAAAGAATTGTCCACGATCGGTATTGGAAGTATTGCCATTGGGGCCACCCCTGCGACGCAGACAATGGCAACATTGGTAGGGCACATCATAATGTCATCAGGAGAGTTAGACGGGATGTCTGATGCAGGAGATTTCTCTACAAAATTGGGGTTTGAGATCGTCAAGCTCCAAGTTGGGCTTTGGAGCGGTAATTCAAGAGCCCGATAGGACCCCACACATAGGGGTCGGGTGTCAGACACACTGTTAGGTGGTAGCTTCGGCGTGAGGTATTCCGACAGCTAGGACCTCAATCGTAATTATATCGGAGAACTCGTTAAGAAGACGCGAGTAATGTAGGCTAGATATAATGATATACTTCGAGAGAGATCGTCCAAGTATTGGTAACGATAAGATAAAAACTTATTAGATTGATAAGATCTCTTCTCCGTGCTTGTTGTGTCTAATAGCAGCGAAGATGCTTCAATATTTATATTCCACATCTGAGCAATCGTGGTATACATGCTATCTCTATACTAATTAAGTATCTTGCCCGCAACACAGCGAACTTCACCTGAGTGCTAACACTCATAGACCCTGAAAACTCTCTAGCACACTTTTTGCTCCCATGGCCAACTTATGGGTCTGCGCTTGTGTTATTCCTGATTGTGTGGAGACCACATCAGGTGTCAGCTCATCGCTTATCTGTTGACAACAATGGTTACCAATTATCTTGCCCTCGTGTTCGTCGAGGGTAGTCTAACTCGCCAAACACAAGATGGCCAATCTTCTTTGGTTGGTTCCGTCGAGAATTCAACCTGCAACTGCATGTTGTATTCTGCTCTTCCGGCATTACACGACTTGTCCTAGGGATTGTACCTATAGGCTTTTTCCCTCGGGCTCCATCTTTTACCAACTTGTCCTCTGTGGATGCACCCGATCCACTTACTGGGCATAGTTACCTCCTTCATACTCTACACGTCTTTGTACGGACGAAGGGACTAACTTTCGTGCAAAACGTCCTGTCACATTCGACCCACTATCCCGACTGTCTGTCTTTAAGTGTCTGTAACCTTATGCGCCATTGTCCGATTCACCTGCCTCTACCTGCATAAGGTGCCCGAAGGTCTCCCCTCATATAACCTGCGAACAGGATCTCGTTGGACGGACGGCCACGACATATATGGTGTTATAAGATGTGTTCCATCGATAGTGGGCTTTGGTGTTGGGACGCAACTACCCAGGCTGTGAGTGATGACGGGCCGTCCCAACACCATGCCTGGAGGGGGGTGTTATCTTGTTCTTTCGAATTTCGCTTGCGTCAATGTAGGGTAACTTTGCTCTGTAAATCCTTACGGGGAGTCCGTGTGCCTAACACAAACAGGTGAAACCACGCTGGCGTCAATCTCTCCAGGCGAAAACTAGCTACTCTACAAGCAGCCTGGCCTGAAGACAAGGTTGCCCGGGAAATACACTACGCAAAAAGAAGGTGATGAGGAGTATCTACTCACATCTCCGAATGGCGAATCTGCTCCACTTAGCTCCTTGAAAACATATTGAGAGGAATCCAACCTTGTGAATAATGTGACGCAGGTGGTTCACGCTAGACCAAACCTAACTATGTAAAGACTATCACTCGGTCTGTGTGTGAAATAATTGCCTACGATCTGTATTGGAATGATTGCCATCATGGCAGCGCCCGCTACACCGACAATTGTAACATTCATAGGACAAATCATACTGTCGTTGGGAGAACTCCACGGAATGCGGAGTAAGAAGCTTGAGATTTTCCCTACGAAATGGGGAGTTGGGATCCAGAAGGTTCAAGTTGGCCTTTGGAGCTGAAATCAATAGAACCCCACACGCAGGAGGCGGGGGTCGGAAAAATAAGCCAAATCATGGTGGCGCAAATGTCCCTAGCTGTGCGAATGCTAGCTGCAATCAGCATTGATTGACCACGAGGTTGCACAGAAAACACTCACCACGCCCAAAGAGGACTAGAAGTATCTACTCTCATCTCCGAACAGCGAATCAACACCAGTCTGCACACTGAAATCTGTATGCAAGGAATACAACCCTGTGAATAATCTGACCCAGGGGGATCATGACCACCAACGCGATGTGAACAAATACAGTTTCTGCCAAGGAGATTCTAAAAGTAGCGAATACCAGACGTCAACGTAAGGGGTCACCAGGAATTGATGACAATTATACAGGGGATAGGAACATGAAAATGTAAAGAATATGTGACGTCTAGGAAGTGGGTAGCTGACACGAAAAGGTAAATGAATATGGGACGTCTTGGAAGAGTGTAGATGTAATCTGGAATTTTTGCGGTAGCGTGAAAAACATAATCAGGAAGTGGCAAGAACGTTCAAGTTCATGTTCTGTGACGCCCTCGACGGCCTCTCCTGCGTCCGGGGACAGTGTGCGTTGGGGGTTCAGGTTTGTTGTGTGGGTTGGGGCTGGGAGCGTGGGCCGTAATTGTCGCATTTGGGGGGCCGGTATCCCAAGATCCCCCTGCTGCAATTTGCTGGGGTGGGTGGGGGTTTGTGGTATCATGAAGAATGCTTGGTGTAGGCGCAGGAGAAGTGGTGGGTGAGTGAGAAGGGGTCGGATGAGGGGGGGTAGACTCTGCGCGAGTAAACGTCTCAGGCACAGGGGTGGGGGACTTGGCTTGATGAATATTGCGATTTTCAGGTGGTTCTCATCCAGCAGCAAGTGTGTCTACAGTGCCGTTGTGCCCAGGCCCTTGGCCACAATGCTCTCTAGTCCTGCGCACCACGCCTCCCGATCGGGGTTGGGGCGCCACGGCCTCTGGTTGGGGAGTTCAAGAGTTTTGCAAACCAGGATCCTTTTGAACAATGGCCCTCAGGACTCTAGCTGGCTACTTCTCAGATGGCCGGTGTTGTGAATGCCCGGTATGTCTGCCCGGTGGATCTCCGCCCTGAGAATAATCGCTCCCTGAGGTGTTCGCATGCTCAGATTCACCTCTGTCCCCGTCGTTGTCCTAGATATATGATTAGATAACACGTTGAATGAAAAGCAAAGAAAACATTCTTCATCACCTTGAATAATGTCTCTAGCACTCTGATCAGGACTGTGACCCTGTCCAGGCTGCACACGCTCATGGTCATCGTGACTGTGATCGACATTGTCTTCATCTTGGCTGCTGCTGCCGTTGTAGTGACTCTCGTCATCGTCGTTGTCATCCCGGTATCCCCTGTCATCCCACTGACCCCACCGGTCCCTGGCCTTAAGGTCAAACAACCGATGTCGACTGGAGGCTGGTGCCGGGGTTTCGTCTCGGCCCGCTCCCTGATCCTGGCGTCACTCCAGCACCAGGAGATCAAGACGCTCTTTGCCAGGGTTACCGAGCACCCACACCCAGATGTCATCGTCTGTATATAAAGATATAGGCTCCGAGAGGGGGAGGTGGTCCGAGTGTCGCCAGCGTAACGTGCTGGCTTCTTGCCCAGTTGCCAAAATGAGATATCCTGCAGATTGGATGGGGTCCTCCACATGTTGTCGCTTGAGCACGCAGATTAGGGATTGCAAGTTCGGCGATCCTCAGACTCCGCACGCAATCCCTCATCCCAAGTCCTCGTCATACCAGTGGTAGTGCAAGAAGGGGTGCCTGGCTCTCAGTGCCCTTGTGCATCAAATAATGTGGATCCGGATCTGCCTTTGGCAGTATGGAGAGGCCTAATCGTATTGGGCCACTGGAAAAACTGTGAGGACTAGTCGTAGAATCGCATAATGTAAATGGGGGCAAACACCTATTCTGAATATCACAGACCTCTGCATCTGTTGGATCCTCTGCTCGTTCTGAATGGAGATGATCGTTCCTTGCCTGGAGCTTCTTGGCTGTGTCCCTAACCAACAGTCTTATTTGTCGTCTGACTGCATAGACGTCTTCGGGCGGTGGTTTGTTTTAATTAATTCAATTCGGCCTTTGACATGCATGAGCGAGCTTGCGAAACTGAGTAGCAAGTCCATTTTGGTGCCAGTCAGACTCGTAGGATTCCACCCGAGCACTGTGATATAAGCTTTACCCTGTTGGCCATCCCTTGTTCGCAGCTGTAGGCTCGCCAGCATTCCAGAACGAACACCAGCTTTTAGCGTAGGATATCTCCCCGAAGAGCCCCCTGATTCCAGCTGAGGTTAGGTCGCAAATTTCTGACATATGCGTAGTATGTTGTACCCTCACCTCGAATCCTCCACCACTGGCTCAGATGGTGGTCTTGCACAGGATGTCAATGAACGACTATTGATGTTAAAAAGTTAAATTATATCTAGACGTTCTTGAATGTATGATTATGCTAAACAGAGAAGATTTCTTACGTCCTTGACACCTCACTGGCAATGGCATCAGCACAAGGATTGCTTTTGCGGCGTTTTGCGCTGGTGGTGTCAACCCCAGGTGGCGGGATTGTTTCACCTTAGGGAATAACAGAAACGTCAAGGTAATGCGCTCTTAAATTGATGCAGAGATAGTCCTTACTTTGACCATTCCCCTGAGGCATTCACTTTTCTTAATTGAGCCATTTGATATATGGAGGAGGGGAGAATATGTGTGGAAGTGAACCGCTAGCTGGATGGTGTCGAGGGGAAGGATGAGGGGTAGGTGGCCTCGTTATACTAGGGTTAGACAACAACAGGTGTGGCACAGTGGGCTTGTCGGACTGGCGGAATTTCGCAGGGCATTTGTGTGTGAGGTCCGTTCTGTAATAGCGCTATGGGGTATGAGGTGTCGCCAATCGGCATGATTACTCCCCCTGACGATAACAGAAGGCTTTGAGCTGTGCTACGAGCCGCATCGTCAATGGCTGATGTCTTGGCCCACAAAAGTCGACGGTTTACCTGAACATCACATTCCGCACCTATAGGGGACAGGAACAGGATCTAGAAAGAACGAGACTGAACATCGCGTTGAGCTACACACACAATGATCAAAAGAAAAAAAAGGAAAGGAAACAATCAATGAGCGTTTGAAATGACAGTCCAGACAACTAATCCACGGCTCATCTAGGTAGACATTGGCGCGCCATCGAATCCATTACTTCTCCTGTCAATTTCTGCTCACCAGCACCCGTACGCACTCTCTTAGACTTAGGGTCCTCTAGGCCCTCGGTGTGAAAACCAGCGCGACATTTCCGCATCTCCTTGGATGTCGGATACTCGTTGATAAGGTAATTCAAGCAGTACTTTGTTGGCGTATCCCCCATGTGATAATCCTCATCGAACTGTACGCAATGAATGGGATCATCTTCCGCTTGAGCCGGGCGATGGAGGACATCTAATGGTAACAGGGGAGTTTGCTCGCCCAACCATTGGACAAGAAGGGGGATACTATTCGCCGGCCATTTAGCGTGTCCTACAGGCGGAGGTGGTAATCATGTAAAGAGGATCTCACTTCCATGCGCAGTGTCTGAGAGGCCCAAGGACGGCTCAGATAAATGAGAGGTATAATGCTCACGGGTGTCGTCGGCATCACTACCCTTCCGATCAGCTTGTGTGTCGTCCAATATTTCTTGGGAATGCATGAGGCCTATACATTGTACTGGATCACAGGCCCAATTTCGGACGTCATTTTGAATGAGATAGTCAACTCTCTTGAGCGCTGGGGTGTCTTGCGGCAGTAAACCCCGATCACAGTAACACTACCCCTGTGAGGCGCACAGACTCCCCATAAGGACTTCAGGGACATAGTAACCCTACCTTGGTACGCACAAACTAGCGCAGTTGGAATAACACGTGACTTCTTACAGAAAGTCATGTGTTCAACTCACACCCCCACCGCAGTTATAATAACTACACTACGGATCGCGAATAGTCCTAAGGCATTGCCACAAGCAATGCGACCAAGGGGTTTTCGCTGCTCACTATAGAGGAAATATGTCTCTATCGGTAAGAAATCAAATGGAGAAGTTTGAATAGTTGGATAAGAAGTTATGGCGCTGCAAAGTTAAGCCGACTGACATATGTAGTCTGATACGTAAGACATAAGCATATGATTACCCGGCATGAGAAATGTTGATCACAACATGAGCAGAAGGAACCACTGGTAAGATACCGAACCAGGCTACATATACAGACTAAGTTCATATGGCATAGGAATCATGAACCGGTAATTTAATGCCATTATCTCGAAAACTGATTAATGCCGAAGGGTTGTGCGAGAACTCAGGGTCAACCAGTGTTCCCACATTCACAAAAGATAGGAGAAGTCGAAAAGGTACTTCACTAGTATGAGGCTCTGATGTACCTCAGGAAAGGGTGTAAGAGCCGGGCAAGAGCCCGAAGTAGATACAGGTCAACAAGCTGGAGAAGAGATCTTATCAATATAATAAGTTTTTCTACATCATCGTTACCAATACTTTGACTACCTATCTCAAAGTGCCCTATTACATCTAGCCTACATCATGCATATCTTCTTTACTAGTTCTCCGATATAAAATCGATTCAGGACTTAGCTGTCGGAATACCTCAACCTGAAGCTCCCACATAACAGTCTATTGTTATATCTCATCGTTACCGAGACGAATGTTTGGCAGAGGCACCTATACTTCCAAATCCTAGACCCTACACGAAGCAACACCCTCAAGGACTATCTCAATAGATGAAGTCCTCTCCTATACAAAAACACCTGAACTAGGGACAGTAGAGCCCTACCACGAATCCTACTTCTGGTGGACAAACCCAGAAAAAATTGTTACGCTCGAAGATATCGCTGCACTATACAGATACCAGCATGGTTGAAAATTCATTTATCACACCCTTTCAGAAAGATCCAATGCCATTTGGCATACTTAGTACCCAAAGTCGGATACACACTCGAGTCAGAACTTTGAGATACCAGAAGTGTGGAGAGGGAATAAAACATAAGCTCCCATTGAGAAACCAAAGAAATGGCTTCTGACCTGAAAGCGCCCGAGGCCATGGAATGGCAACAAGAAGAAGCAGCAGGGGAAGGGGACAAATTGTCCCGAGCCTCAGCCCCTAGTGTGGAGAGAACCATCCCCGGCCCGAGCACGTCGCATTCGGCAGACCAGGCTCCACTTTCCCCTGGGCTTTCACTGGGCTTCCCAGCAAGGCATGGAAGACGAAGAGTGGCGGAAAGAAGAACACCCGAACCCACCAGCGATCACATCATGAGCATGCGGATCGAAAAACTAGACCGAATTCTAGCCCGATTCGATCCCATGCTCACCGCAAGTCAAGATAAGCAACATCTTGCTTTCAGTTCACTACCAACTAACATCCTATTGATGGCCCAAGACCTGTTAAAAGTCAAAACAAAGTTAAAGGCTTGGGCCCAGCAAGTCGGTCGAGAGCTCGCCCTAATAGACCACCAGATCCAACTCTTGGACTTGGAATCGCAGAAGGTCCAAGAAAGCTTTGGCACTCAAGTCGTCGACCGACTTCGGGAGAGAGATCAGTGACAAGCCAGACATGAGGCTCTCACATCCGAGCTCCAGGAAGCAGTGCAAGGAACTGACAAGTAGTACATGCACCGAGTCCTACTCTTGGACCAAGAGATTGTTTGGATTAACGAGCAACATAAACGGGAACTCAAAAATCATCAGGTAAGCATTAATCTCATGAGACAGGAGCTGCCACAACACCAGGAGTCTTGACAAACCCAAGATGGTGAAATCTCAGTGCTTAAGGCTTTGGTGGAACAATTGATGGGGCAGGTCAGGGAAAGGGAAAGGGTTTCAGACCCGAGCATGGAAGTCTCAGGAGCAGGAGGCGGAAACCCGCCACCACCACTACAACAATGGGCGACGGGCGGTCCAGTAGGAGGAGGAGACCCCGATGATGAAGGAGACGGATCTGGGAGGAAGCCAGATGAGAGTCGGAAAGGAAGACGGGACGAGAGACCCGCACCCCAGCCAGAAGACCGCTATGGCACCGAGAACAACGCACAGTTTAACCAGTTTTGCCAGGTCATGGCCAACGCTTTTGGACAACGGACGAGAGTCCCACCGGAACACCCTGGCGTGTTCAAAAATGAAAAACACCAAGATATACCCATGAGGCTACTGACATGCACGGATTCTCATAGTTGAAATAGTGGGCTGTGGCAAGACCCCATAAGCCGAATGGAAGGGAAGGAAGTCGCATCAATCTGCGTTTACCGACAGGCAACAAATGACCGGAGAATTACGATATACAAAACAAGCCGTATTCGAGTTCTGGCATGTGTTTGGAGAACAAGCGTTGCGACAATTCGGCCCTACCCATGAAGTCCAAAAATCTCTAACAGAAACGGGATCTGTCAAATGTGGCGGTGATATCACTAAGTTCTTGCTGGAACTGGAAAATCTCAATATCCATGCAAGGGTCACCGGTATAGCCTCGAGAAAAATGATTGAAGACGCAATTCCCAAACATGCATTACGACGACTCTCATTGAGAGAGTCCGGCGAAGATGGGGAATGGTTGGAAGCAGTCAGGACCGTTAACCAGGCAGCAGAGGACTTTAAAGAACGGACAAGTCTTCGAGGGGGGGTCTCTTTGGTGCGACAAAGGGCGAAAAAAGAAAGTTTGAGGATTCAAAGCCACCTGCGACCGCAAAGCGTGTAAACAAGCAGTACATGGCAAAGGACAAAGGAGACTATAAGGCAAAACAGGCAGGGGAATCAAGGGTGAAGAAGGAAAGGTCGGTGGCACCGGATGGGGAGATTGAACATACGGTGTGGGCAGAAGCCTACAAAGGCGTCGATCAAAAATTTGTCGACAAACCAAAATCGGACAATGAATGGACACGATGTGGGATGAAAAATGACGCTTGGAAATACTGTCGAAAACCGGTACAAGTATCAGCGGTATATCGAGGGCCCACGAAGCCCAAACGACAAGCATCATGGGCACCAAAACGACGCCCCCAGGTAGCCACTCTGGCCGTAGATGGCGAGGGAGAAAGCTCAAGACGAGCGGCGCAAACGCCCCTAGGATGGGCCTTCGTGGATGTCCAAATTTTGTATGAAGTCATCGAGGTACCTAGAACGACAGTGATCAGGTAGTGAGATTGCCACCACGAATCGAAAACCCTGCGGCGTAGTCGGCGATGGTATCCCACTTGAAGGCTAAAAAAATAAAAAAGGACACCTGTTGCCATTTTACCACCCAAAATAGGTAGTCCGTACTCACCACAGGAACCTTAAAAAGTCACAAGTGAAGAAAGCGGTCGATGGGACTATATAGAAAGAGAAGACAATCATACATGAGAACCAATGTTTAGTTGGAGAACACGCTAAGAGGGGTCGAAATCTAGGGCAACATGACTTTCTCTCCAGGTATAACAGCCAGGCAAAGCGAAGCCAGGGGCGCCCTGTTGCTGCATGAGGTTGATGTTATGACGAATGGTGTCGCAGGGGGTTCCGCAGGAGTGCGACCACCTCGAAGGCGAAGGAACAATGGATTCCTCGCAGGGGACAGCCTCACAAAAGGGATAAGTGGACAATAAAGCGCGGAGCACCCTAGTCACGAACTTGAAGGGTACTCTAGTGAACCATCACTCCTGTAACATGGGAACTCCTTGGCAGGAGGTAAAGACTGCAAGTAGTGGGATGCCCGATATTCATAAATAGGAAACTTGTTTTATAAGTTTGTCTCAGGAGGCGTTAAGAGCCGAAACTGGGCTGGGGCGGTAACAAACCCCACACTAAATTCAAACCGCCACGATGAAAACATTTCATCAAGATTCGAGCGAAAGCGCAAGACCCATTAAAAAACCTAAGCATTATGCCTGCCTGGAAAGAAACGCAATTATTGAAACAAGAGGGCACAAACACATGATAAACGTCCTTTTGGATTCTTGTTCAAACATCAAACTCATGAACCAAGACACCGCACGAAGGCTAAACATCCCGACCGAAGCTCGGGATTCTTTGTTAAAAATCACGACCTTCAATTCCGAAACTGCTCCTACCGGAGGAATATTTTATACCCATCCTATTCTGTTGGGGATCAGTGCCAATGGTCACCGCAGCAGGATATCCTGCGAAGTCGTCAACACAGGAAAATATGATTTAATTATTCCATTCGAGTGGTGGAATAATGAACACCCCCTTAAGAACGTCGCAAACCCAGTGGAATGGGTCTTTCACGAACGAAAATGCGACGCTAATATGGAAGATGGGGCAGTGGCGGATTTGTATGAATGGGATGAAGCTGTGGCTTATGATGACGAAGCACAGTATGTGGGTTGGATAGCATGGGGGGAAGAGGGGGGGATTCCGTTGGAAACCCTGCTGAAACCATACTGGCAGTACAAGGAGCTTTTTGAAGAGAAGAAAGGTAAAATGTTGGCACGTCGAGGAATGTTCGACCACACCATCAACCTTAAGGAAGGAGCTGAGCCCCCGTGGGGTCCGATTTACCTTATGTCGGCCTACCAGGTGAAAGAGCTGGACAACTACCTGAAAAGAAGGCTCCGGGAGGGGACAATTGCAGACTGCGAATCCCCTTACGGACAATCAATCCTGTTCGTCCCGAACCCGGATGGAACTCTATGGCTGTGCGTACACTATAGAAACCTCAACAAACTGACACTCCTGAATACATACCCCCAACCGCTGATGGATGAGCTCCAAGACCGCGTTGCGGGAGCAAAAGTGTTTACCAAGCTCGACCTAAAAGATGGATATCATCTTATTCCAATGAGGAAAGGTGACGAACACATGAGAGCCTTTCGTAGACGATACGGACAGGACGAATACAAGGTCATACCCTTCGGGCTTGTAGACGCTTCTGCAACCTTCCAGACGATTATGAAAAAGATCCTAAGGGAACTTTTGGACCACGCAGTGGTCACATACCTAGATGACATACTGATATACACTGAAAATATGGAAGACCATATCAAGCTACCCAGACAGGTCCTTGACTGGCTCAAGCAACACGACCTCGCAGTCTCGTTGAAAAAGTCGGGATTCCACCAGCAAGAGGTCAAATTCCTAGGATACATTGTCAAAACAAGCGGAGTCACCATTAGTGAAAGAAAAGTGAAAAGCGTTCAAAATTGGGCCCACGCAAAATCGGTTAAAGAAGTCCAAATCTTGATTGAATTCGTAAACCTTTATCAACGATTCATACAATATTTCTCGATGGTTTGCAAGCCAATAACCGACAGGTTAAAAGGGAGCCCAAAACACTATCGCTGGAGAAGAGAACAGGAGGAGGCATTTGAGGATTTGAAAGGAAGGTTTACAACGGGGCCAAATTTATCACACTTTTACCCAGGAAGGAAAACAGGGGTAGAGACAGACGCCAGCAACTTTGCTCCCGGATGCGTATTGGCTCAATACCAAGGAGGCCGGCTTCACCTGGTGGCTTTTCATTCTCAAAAATTAAGCAGCAGTGAAAGAAATTATGAGATACATGAGAAGGAATTACTCGCAATAATCAAAGCCTTCACGGAATGGAAAAGGTATCTCTGCGGGGAAGAGGAACCCGTGACGGTATATACCGACCACCAAAATCTACAATCCTTCTTAATCAAGAAGGTATCGAACCAGAGGCAAATTCGATTGGCACAGGAGTTGACAAACTACAACTTCAAGATAGTCTATCAACAGGGAAGCAGAGGTGGGAAACCCGACGCGTTAAGTAGACAGCTGGAGTACCATCCTGAGGAGGGAGCTCGTCACAATGAACAATCAATTTTGAAGACACAACATTTTCAAATCTCTGTGGTTCGTCAAACATGAAGCGGAGAGACGGCTCTCATCACGGCAAGACGCAAATCCACCTATCTGAGGATAAAGAAACTTTCAGACAAGGCTATACTCCCGACGGAAGGATCACGATTTGCAGCCAGACATGACACCTACCTCCCGAAAGACAGGGCGGTACCTGCCAAAGGACAACTCATGGTAGACACGGGTATTGCGATAGGACTGTCTCAAGGAACCTATGGAAGGCTAGCCACAAGAAGTGGTATGGCTAGCAAGATGGGAATCGCATTGGGAGGTGGTGTAATAGATGCGAATTACACTGAGAAGTCAAAGTCATCCTTCAAAATCATGGCCAGGTGGAATGCTCATTTATAGCAGGAGATCAGATAGCTCAACTCATAATAGAAAAAATCGCCGATGCGGACGCCATGGAAGTAGACGACGTGGGGACAACGGCGAGGGGAAAACTCGGCTTGGGGCCAAGGGATTTAAACCCCACGCGATCTATCACGGCTAAAAAAGAAGAAATCAAAATATGTCTCCTTCACCCAGACGCATGTGACAATGAATTGTTCAGCCCAGACGATATCAGCTATCATCCTTGGTTAATGAAAGAAAGCGAAATGTTATCAAGTGCTAACGTCAATGCAGCACTGACGCGAACAATGGATGATCCATTTCTAGACAGGATCAGAGGGGCTGGGAAGGAACATGGGAAGTGGCTGGAACAAGGCCATGAACTGGTCAGGTTAGGAGAAAGTGGAAAAAAGATGCCGGACGAATGGTTGGAAAGAGACTGGTTAGCATATAACAAGAACTGATTATATATCCCCGAAGACGAGTCCCTACCGACAGAGATAGCCCAAGGCTGTCACGTCTGCTTGGTAGTGGGACACTTCGGTTAAGACAAGACAATGGAGATAGTAACAAGGGATTGTTACTGGAAGGGACTCCCAGAGTGGATCAAAAACTACATGTGATCCTGTGACGAGTGTCAACAAAGTAAATCCCCACGGCATGCAAAGTATGGGCAACTCCAACAGTTGGAGGTCCCTTATGCGGCCTGGAGCACCATTTCGACAGACTTCATCAGGCAACTACCGGAATTGCAGGGTAAAACCCAGTTAATGGTAGTAGTAGACCGATTCAGAAAGATGGCCCACTTTATCGGCCTTCACGAAAATGCGACCGCCAAGGTCGTTGCGGATACCTTCCTTCAGGATGTTTGGAAACTTCACAGATTACCAGTCAAACTTATATCGGACATGGATGTCATCTTTTCCAGCGAATTTTGGGAATCATGGTGCAAATTGCTGCGAGTCAAACGACGGATGTGTTAGGTGGTAGCTGCGGCATGAGGTATTCCGACAGCTAGGAACTGAATCGATTTATATCGGAGAACTGGCTAAGAAGACGCGAGTAATGTAGGCTAGATATAATGGTACACTTCGGGATAGATCGTCGAAGTATTGATAACGATAAGGAGAAAACTTATTATATTGATAAGATCTTTTCTCCGTGCTTGTTGTTTTTAAAGAGCGGTGAAGATGCTTGGATATTTATATTCCGCCTCTGAGCAATCGCGGTATACATGCTAACTCTATACTAATTAGGTATCTTGCCCGCAACTCTGCGAACTTCACCTGAGTGCGAACACTCATAGACCCTGAAAACCCTCTAGCACACTTTTTGCTCCCATGGCCAACTTATCGGACTGCGATTCTGTTATTCCTGATGGTGTGGAGACCAGGTCAGGTGTCAGCTCATCCGCTCATCCGTTGACAACAGTGGTTACCAATTATCTTGCCCTCATGTTCGTCGAGGGTAGTCTAACTCGCCGAACAGAAGATGGCCAATCTTCTTTGGTTGGTTCCGTCGAGAATTCAACCTGCAACAGCATGTTGTATTCTGGTCTTCCGGCATTACACGACTTGTCCTCGGGATCGTACTTATAGGCTGTTTCCCTCGGGCTCCATCTTTTACCAACTTGTCCTCTGTGGATGCACCCGATCCACTTACTGGGCATAGTTACCTCCTTCATACTCTACACGTCTTTGTAGGTACAAGGGGACTAACTTTCGTGCAAAACGTCCCGTTACCTTCAACCCACTATTTTGACGGTCTGTCTTCAAGTGTCTGTAACCTTATGCACCATCGTCCGATTCACCTGCCTCTACCTTCATAACGTGCCCAAAGGTCTCCCCTTATATATCCTGTGAACAGGATCCGGTCGGACCGACGGCAGCGACGTATCCGGTGTTATAAGATGTGTTCCATCGATAGTGGGCTTTGGTATTGGGACGCAACTACCCAGGCGGCCGGTGATGACGCGCCGTCCCAACGCCGGCGCTGGAGGGGGGTGTTATTTTTTACTTCGAAGTTCATGTGCGTCAAGGTAGGGTAACTCTGCCCTGTAAATCCTTACAGCGAGTCCGTGCGCCTAACAGCATGTCAACGGCGGTCAAGCCTCCAAATGACGGACAAACCGAAAGGACCAACCAAGAGCTGGAATGTTACTTACGGACATTTGTCAAATACGATCACACCGACTGGTACCAACTATTCCCCTTTGTTGAACATGCCTATAATAACTCGGCAACTACTGGACACAAGATGACTCATTCTTCGCCCACTACGGCTTTCATGAAAGAGAGAGCAGCTCATAACCCCGGGGCGACAATGTATGCTCACTGGATGCAGGCCATACATTGACCTGCGAAACAGACCCTACAGAGCAAGCGGGAACCGATGAAGAAATATTACGACCCAAAGGTGACGCAACAACCCAACTTTGAGGCCGGCCACTTGCTAATGTTGAATGCAACAACCATACATACCAACCAGCGGTTAAAGAAGTTGTGACCGAAACTGTTTGGCGGTTTTCAAGTCTTAGAAAAGAAAGGCAGTCGGGCCTACACGTTAGACCTTTCGCCAAGGTGGAAAATTGATCCCCTATTTCATGTTTCGTGGTTGGAACCTTACTGAGCCTCGAACAGAGCAAATCGCGAACAACCAGCACGACATCCAGCAGACATCGAGGGAGATTTGGAGTGGGATGTAGAAATGATGGTTAAAAGCGAGATCATTTTTTACACGCGAAAGGTTCGAGGCAGGAATAAACCGATAAAAGAGATTAGGTACTTTGTGAAATGGAAAGGCTGCGCTGAGGGTGAGAACACTTGGGAACGGGCCCAAGGTATGAAGAATGTGCAGGAAGAGGTGGAAAAGGTTCATTGAGAAAATCCGGAAATGCCAGGCAGAAGAAGTCGGGTGACATAAAAAGGTTTTCTATCGGTGGACAATTAAAAGCCGATGGTTTTTACACCTACTATGTGGAGTTTGACACGGAAGATACATTGTATTAATAAAACATACAGAATTCGGGACGAACACTTGGACGAGGGTAGCTCGTGTTAGGCGCACGGACTCCCTGTAAGGATTGTATGGACCGAGTTTTCCTACCTTGGCATGCACAAACTAGCACAGTTTGAATAACACGTGACTTCTTACAGAAGGTTACATGTTCGACCCACACCCCCACCACAGTGATTATAGCGCTACTACGGATCGCAAACAGTCCTCAGCCATTACCACAAGCTATCCGACCAAGTGGTTTTCGCCGCTTACGATGGAGGAAACATTTCTCAATTTGTAAGAAATCAAACGGAGAATTTTGAATAGTTGGATAAGGAGTTATGGCACTGCAAAGTTAAGCCGACCGACATCTGTAGTCTGATAAGTAAGACATAAGCATATAATTACCCGGCATGCGAAATGTTGATCACAACATGAGCAGAAGGAACCACTGGTATGATACTAAGCCAGGCTACATATACAGACTAAGTTCATTAGGGCATAAGAATCGTGAACCCGTAATTGGACGTAATTCTCTGGAGAACTGATTAAAGCCGTAGTGTTTTGTGAGAACTCAGGGTCAAACAGTGTTCCCAAAATTCACAAAAGCTAGGAAAAGTCGAAAAGGTACTTCACTAGTATGATCGTCTGATGTACCCCAGGAAAGGGTATAAGAGGCGAGCAAGAGCCCGAAGTAGATACAGGTCAACAAGCAGGCTGAAGAGATCTTATCAATATAATAAGTTTTTCTACATAATCGTTACCACTACTTCGACTACCTATCTCCAAGTACACTATTACTAGCAGGAGCCCCCTCGAGACCTCGAGAGTGGTGTCTCATAAGGAAAATATCATTTGAGATTCATCGTTCAAGAAATCTAAGTTGTTTAAAACATTTAATTCAGAGATGCAAAAAAGTTAATACCTTTAAAAAAACATTTTAAAAGGAAACCCTAATCCACCCCGCCCTCTCCTGCCAGTTTCCGAGCTTGAATCCCATGTGGACTTGGATTTCCTCTTCCAGCCACTTTGTTGTCATCTCTTGACATCTTGTTCCTTTATTCCCTCCCCCACCAATCCAAACCTCCTGGATTTTGCGCTTACTGCCCTTTGCTTTAAGTGACTTGACCAAGGCTTTAGCTGGTGCAATCCCTGTACATCCATCAAAGGTTTCAACCCCAGATTGAAAACTTGGATGAAACATGCCCAGAATCCCCGCTTGGTAAAAAATGGCATAAGTATGATTGTTGACTATCTTTTCTCCCTGTTGTTCAACTGCATTACGTAAAGGATTGGTAAACACAGCTAAAGTTCCTGAACTTGGCATCATCGTTTGAAAGGTACTCAGAGAAGGCCCTTCTGTCCAACTCTGAACATAGAAACCCCCCCGTTCTTCTCACATTGTACCATCAGCTATAGCAGTTGCCTCCATTGTGGCTTTCTGAACCCACAACTGTCTGGCAATGCCATTTTTGTACATAATTGGATTCGAACAAATAAGAACCGGTTGTTCGAAAGTTGAATTGGTATTTGCGAGTATTTGAAGAAAGGTGATCCACTGCTGAGTGGTTGTTTTTTGATTGAATGGCATTGTGGGAGAGGTAATCAAGACAGAATTGAAGTTAAATGGCTGAGATGAGGTTGTAGGTAGGATAATGTTTTTGGTCAGGAAAAAAAAAAGTGGAGGAGAAAGTAGAGGGCTTGATTGTATTTAAGGAGAATAATGATAATTTAATAGGTCAGAAAAAAGCGAATTTGCCAAGTCTGGTCACATGGGTTTGGGGTTTGTAGGGCCCAAATAGGAAGTCATAAGATAGTACAGTGATTATTAAATATATAAATTTATATATTATACAACTTTAAATAGTCAGAAACATTCAGAAATTTAATATTAAATTTGAACAATGCTGCTTGAAAGTCTGATAAAATATGATTTTGTGAATAATCTAATAATATTTAACAAATCAAGCTTTATATTTGAATAGCTATCAAGTATCACTCTCATACTATTTCACAAACTATTGTGCAAATTAGCTAATAGTATAAGTATGGACACTCAGAAATATTTATAAATTTGATATTAATTTCGTAGAATACTTATTTAAAGTCTGATGAAATAAAATTTTGTGAATAATCTTATAATAGCTTAGAAATCAAGCTTCGTTGTAGAATGAATATAAAGTATCAATATGATAATACTTCAAAAGTGAACATATAAATTTGGTTATAGAATAAGTACGAACAGTCAGAAATATTTAGGATTTTAATTTTAATTTTGTGCAATACATCTTCCAAGTTTGATAAAATAAAATTTTGTGAATCACTGTATCATAGTCTAGATATGAAACTTTATTCAATTAGAATATTCTGTATAAGTACACGAATATCAGTTAAGAATGGTAGTATACATATAATAATAAGAACAATGAACATATTCAGAACATATTCCAGAAGGACTTCCGGGAATACAACATTTTGAGTTAAAGCTACACTACCAGGAGATAGCAAAATGGTAAGTCCATCCAAGGAAGTAACTCGAGAAAGAGCAACATAAAGCTGACCATGAGTCAAAGCATTAGTCCAAAGATCTACCCCAACTTGCTGCAATGACTGTCCTTGAGACTTATTCGCTGTCATTGCAAAACATAATCTGATAGGAAATTGCTTTCGTTCTAAAATAAAGGGCAAAGCCTCCTCACTGGTAGTAAGCTTGATTCGAGGTAAAAGACGTACTTCACCATCCCACTTGCTTCCAAGAATGGCAATTTGTAGACAGTTTCGACCAATCCCCAGAACTCGCATTCTGGTACCATTGCAAAGTCCCTGCTTTGGACACAAATTTCTGATAAGAATGACAGGAGCACCAATCTGCAGTTTCAAGCATGAAGGAGGAATTGAGGCTAACTCAATACTCTGCAAATACTGAGCTGCAAAAGGTTCAGATACAGCATCCTCTTCCCTCATTTCAACGTGATTGACCGCTTCAAATCTATGCTCAAGACCTGGCATACGATCAAGTAGAACATTATTAAATTTATTAACAGTCTCATTTCGAAAGGCTAATATAGCTCGTGCAATCAAAGACTTATGCAGAGTAGTAGCTTGGTTGAGAAGTTGGTCTGAATATATTGAACAACATAGTTGCTCAGTAGTAGTAACTGATGGAATGTATGATAGAATTGTGACTTGACCATAAAGGCTTGGATTGTTGACAAGAGCATGAAGAAAGTTGAGAAATATCTGATTGGCAGAATTTGGTACAATTCGCATGGTGGTTTTGAGCTTCAAAATCTGAAGTCTGTTCCAAATTGACCCATGTTGACTACAGGCAAGAACAGTTGCTTGTCTTGAACCTCGGCGAATAACTGGCAGTATCTGAGCAGAATCACCACTAAGGACAGTGGGAATTCCTCCAAAAGTACAGGCATCGCAAACTTTGTGGATATCATTTAGTGTTCGATTGACGGCTTCAAAGCAAGCCTTGTGTTGCATTGGAATCTCGTCCCAAATAATAAGAGCAGGCTTGCGAATTAACTGAGCCAAAAATGAGTTATTACTAATATTGCAGACTGCATTGATATGGTTGGATAAGGGAATTTTGAAAGATGAGTGAGCTGTTCTACCGCCAGGTAATAGCTGTGCAGCAATTCCAGATGATGCAACACAGAGAACAATCTTGCCCTGACCCATGAAAAAGCTGGCAAGACAGTCGCATGAGAATGTCTTTCCAGTTGCAGTTAGTCCGTGCAGAAAGAAGGCTGATGATTCCTCGTGTTGTACATTTCCTTCATATCTGTTAGGCGCACGGACTCCCAGTAGTAAGGATTTACAGGGCGAAGTTACCATACCTTGACACGCACGAACTTCGAAGGAAAAAGATAACACCCCCCTCCAGCCCCGGTGGTGGGATGGCGGGTCATCACAGGCCGCCGGGGTAGTTGCGTCCCAACACCAAAGACCACTATGGATGGAACACATCTTATAACACCGCATGCGTCACGGCCGTCTGACCGACAGGGTCCTGTTCGCAGGATATATGAGGGGAGACCTTCGGGCACCTTATGCAGGTGGGTGCAGGTGAATCGGACAACAGCACATAAGGTTACGGACACTTGAAGACAGACAGTGGCAATAGTGGGTTGAGAATAACAGGACATTTTGCGCGAAAGTTAGTCCCCTTGTACCTACAAAGACGTGTAGAGTATGAAGGAGGTAACTATGCCCAGTGAGTGGATCGGGTGCATCCAGAGAGGACAAGTTGGAAAAAGACGGAGCCCGGGGGAAACAGCCTATAAGTACGATCCCGAGAACAGGTCGTGTAATGCCGGAAGACCAGAATACAACATGCAGTTGCATGTTGAATTCTTGACAGAAGCAACTAAAGAAGATTGGCAATCTTCTGTTCGGCGAGTTAGACTACCCTTGACGAACCCGAGGGCAAGATAATTCATAAACCATCGTTGTCAACGGATAAGCAGATGAGCGGACACCTGACGTGGTCTCCACACCATCAGAAATAACAGAAGCGCAGACCGATAAGTTGGCCATGGGAGCAAAAGGTGTGGTAGTCAGTTTTCAGGGTCTACAAGTGTTCGCACTCAGGTGAAGTTCCCAGAGTTGTGGGCAAGATACTTAAGTAGTATATAGTTAGCATGTATACCGCGATTGCTCAGATGCGGAATATAAATATCGAAGCATCTTCGCTGCTATTGGACACAAAAAGCATGGAGAAGAGATCTTATCAATATAATAAGTTATCTACACTTGTATATCCTTACCAATACTTTGACTATCTATACCGAAGTGAATTATTATATCTTGCCTACATTACTCATGTCTTCTTAACGAGTTCTCCAATATAATTACGATTAAGGTCCTAGCTGTCGGAATACCTCACGCCGAGGCTACCACCTAACAGTATATTGATACTTGTCATCATTACCGAGACGAATGTTTGGCAGAGACACTCCTCCTCCCAAACCCAAAAAACCTTTCGAACCAAGACCGTTAAGGACCATCTCAATGGACGAAGTCCTCTCCCCTCTACCCGAATTAGGGACACTAGAGCCCTACTACGAATCTTATTTCTGGTGGATCAACCCGGAAAACACTATTTCACTCGAAGACCTCACTGCACTTTACCAATACCAGTACGGTGAAAACTTTACCTGCAAAACCCCCTCGGAGAAATCAAACTCCATTTGGTACACACAGTACCCAGAAAGCGATCAACACTCACGTCAGAGTTTTGAGATACCGATAGTTTGGGGAGGAAACAAAAGATAAGTTTCCATTGACAAAGGCTACAGAAGGTCTTCTGACCGCAAAGCTCTGGAGGTTATGGAATGGCAAGCAGGCCAGGAGGATGGAGAAGAAGGAGGTGACGAACTGTCCACACCTGCGGCTCCCAGTGTGGTGTCCACGGTCACCCACCACGCCCTAGCGCATTCCGCTCAGACACCTCGATCCCCTGTCGGACTAGCTTTCCTAGGGAAATATGTGCACGCTCCAAGACAAGGTCCCAGAACCCCCGAACCTACCAGCGAGTCCCTCATGACCATTCGGATCCGAAGATTAGAACAGATCCTCGGCCGAGTTGTCCCAAAGCCTACAGTCAGCCAAGATAGCCAGCATCTTGCCTTCAGTTCCCTCCCTCCCGACATATTATTAATGGCCCAAGAACTCGTAACCGTCAAACATCAGTTAAAAGCAGGGGTCCAGATAGTTGGTCGAGAACTCGCCCGAATTGACCAGCAAGTTCAACTTCTGGACATGGAGACTCAGAAGGTCCAAGAGAGCTTCGCCACTCAAGTCGCTCAGCGACTTGGCGAAACAGATGAACGACAGACCAGACACGAGGCTGTCACATCCCAGCTCCATGAGGTAGTGCAAGGAACGGGCGAACAGTCCATGCATCGAGACATACTCTTGGACTAGGAGATCGCTCAAATCAACGAGCAACACAAACAGGAACTCAAAAACCATGAAATGAGCATTAATCTCATGAAAGATGAGCTTAGGCCAAACCAGGAGTCGAGACAGGCCCAAGATGGTGAGATCACTGAGCTTAAGGCCCTGGTAGAACAGTTAATGGGACAGGTGAAGGGGAAGGGAAAGATGTCGGATCCAACACCAGAGGCGTAGGGAGCAGGAAGAAGGAACCCATCTCCGCCACCAGAAGAAGGGGCGGCAGGACCCCCCGGCAGAGGTGGAGACCCTCATGATGAGGGAGCAGGATTTGGAAGGAAGCCAGATGAGAGTAGGAAAGGAAGAGGGGACGAGAGACTAGCACCCCAGCCAGAAGAGGATGACTATAATGCCGAAAACGAGGAACAGTTTACCCTGTTCTCATGGGTCATGGCCAATGCCTTGGGACAACGGACAAGAGTCCCAGCGGAACCCCCGGCCATGTTTAGAAACGAGAAACACAAAGATATACGTATGTAGCTATTGGCATGTTCAGATTATTTTGGCCGAAAGGGTTGGCAGTGGGAAAACGAGGCAGAATGAACCCGATACGCCATAAGCCGAATGCACGGGAAGGAAGTCGCACCGTTTGCGTTAGCCTACAGACGACAAATGACTGGAGAAATAGGTTATACGAGACAAGAAGGATACGAGTTCTGGCACATCTTTGGGGAACAAGGGCTGCGACCCTTTGGTCCCACCGATGAAGTGGAAAAATCCCTAAGAGAAATGGGATCGGTCAAACATCGCGGTGAGGTCGCCAAATTCTTGATGGAAATGCAAAATCTCAATATCCATGGATGAGTCACCGGAATAGCCTGGAGCAAAATCATGGATGACGAACTTCCCGTAGAAGCATTGCGACGGCTCTCACACAGAAAGTGTGTCGCCGATGGGGAATAGTTGGAAGCAGTCAGGACCGTAACCCGAGCAGAAGAAGATTTTAAGGAAAGAAAAGATATTCAAGGGGGCGGTCCCTCCAGGGGAGCCAGGGGCGAAAAAAGCAAATTCGCTGATTCGAAGCCGAGGGTCGCCGCAAAGCGTGTAAAGAAGCAATACACAGTTCAGGAAAAGGCGGCCTATCAGAACAAGAAACCTGGGGAAAGAAAGGTGAAAAAGAAAGGGTCGGTGGCCCTGACAGGGGAGGTTAAACACACGGTGTGGGCAGAAGCCCACAATCGCGTGGATCAGAAAATTGTCGATATGCGAAAATCTGACAAGGGGCGCACGCGGTGTGGAATGAAAAAGCCTGCTTGGCAATAGTGTCGGAAGCCGGTACAAGGAGCGGCTGTATATCCAGGGCAAGTGAAGCCCAAACGACAGTCCGAATTCACACCAAAGTGACGCCCCCAGGTAGCCACTGTGGCCGTGGATGGCCAGGCAGAAAGCTCGAGACGAGCGGTTCAAAGGCCCCCTGCTTGGGCCTTTCAAGATGATGACATTTTATAAAAAGTCATCCTGGTACCGACAACAACGGTGTTCGCCTAGTGAGGTGGCCGCCTCGAATCGAAAGACCTGCGGCGTAGTCGGTGACGATATCCCACCGGAAGGCTAAAAGACCAAAGGATAGCGGTTGCCAGTTTATATTCAAAAATGCGTAGTCCGTGCTTACTACAGGAACCATAAAAAATCACAAGTGAAGAAAGCGGTCGACGGGACTAAAAAGGGAAAGAGAAGACTATCATCCCTCAGAATGGGGCTTGAGTTGCACAACACGCAAAGGGGAGTCGAAATCGAGGGGAACCTGACTTTCTCTCAGGGTCAACTAGCCGCGCCAATAGAAGCTGGGTGCGCCTCTATTGTGCACAAGGTTCATGCCTGACGAATGATGTCGGAGGGGGTCTCGGGAGTGAGACCAAACTTGGAGGCGAATGTACTGTGGACTCCTCGCAGGGGACCTCCTCATATGAGGGATAAGTCGATGATAAAGGGCCGCGCACCCTAGTCGCGAACTCGAGAGGTACTCTAGTGAACCACCACTCCTGTAATATGGGGACTCCTCTGCAGGAGATAAAGACCGCTAGTTGTGGGCTGCCAGATATTCAAAATTTAGACACTTATTGTAAAAGGTTTGTCTGAGGAGACTTCAAGAGCCAAAACTGCCCAGGCGCGGTAATAAACGCCCACGCTGTTTGTAACCGTAACGATGAAGAGATTTCATCAAGACCTGAGCGAAAGCTCAAGACCCATTAAAAAACCTAAGCATTACGCCTGCCCAGAAGGGAGGGCATTTATTGAATTAAAAGAACCAAAACACGCGATAAGCTTACTCTTAGATTCTGGTTCAATTATCTTTCTCATGCACCAAAATACCGGACGGTGGGTCGAAATCCCGACCGAAGCTAGGGATTCACCGTTAAAAATCACAACTTTCGATGGCGAAACCACGCCTACCGGAGGAATATTCTACACCCATCTATTCTCTTAGAAATCAGTGCCAACAACCACGGAACCCTGATATCCTGCGAAATTGCGAATGGAGGAAGATATGATTTAATCATACCCTTTGTGTTGTGGCATAACGAACACCCCCTCAAAAATATAGCAGACCCAAGTAAATGCGTCTTTGAAGAAGCAAAGTGCCACGCTCATATAGAAGATGAAGCGGAGGCGTATTTGTTTGAGTGGGATGACACTGTGGCTTACGACGAGGAAGGACAGTATGAGGGACGGATAGAATGAGAGGGTGAAGGGCGAGTACGGTTGCAGACCCTGCCAAAACCATGTTGGCTGTACAAGGAACCTTTTGAAGAGAAAAAAGCTAAGATGTTGGCACCTCGAAGAACTTTCGACCACGCCATCAACCTTAAGGACGGGGCCGAACCGCCTTGGGGTCCGATTTACCTGATGTCAGAACATCAGTGGAACACACTGGATATATACCTCAAGAAAATAATGGCAGAGGGTAAAATAGCGGACAGCGAATCCCCTTACGGCCCTCCAATTCTCTTCCTTCCGAAACCGGATGGAAGTCTATGACTCTGCATAGACTATAGGAACCTCAATAAACTGACGATCCTGAACAAATACCCCCTACCGCTCTTGGATGAACTCCGAGACCTCGTTGCAGGCGCGAAGGTCTTCACGAAGCTCGACATAAAAGATGGATATCATCTTATTCGAATGAGGAAAGGCGATGAACATAACACGGCTTTCGCACAAGATACGGACAGTACGAATATCAAGTCATGCCTTTCGGGCTCGTTTACGCCCCTGCAACATTTGAGACAATGAACCAAATCCTAAGGGAATTCTTGGATCACGGAGTAGTCGTCTACCTAGACGATATCCTCATATACTCCAAAATTATGGACGACCACATCACACAAGTGCAAAAGGTCCTCGACCGGCTCGAACAGCACGACTTAGCTGTCTTATTGAAGAAGTCGGTGTTCCACCAAGAAGAGGTCGCATTCTTAGGATACATTGTCAAGACAAGCGGAGTTACAATGAGTGACAGAAAGGTGAAAAGCATTTAAAATTGGGCACACCAGAGATCGGTTAAAGAAGTACAAATTTTCATTGGATTTGCAAACTTTTATTGACAGTTTATCAAAGATTTCTCAAACGTATGCAAACCAATAACCGAGATGTCGAAAGGGAGCCCGAAGGATTTTCACTGGGGAAGAGAACCGGAGGAGGCAATTGAGCAGTTGAAAATGAGGTTTACAATGGCACCAATTTTATCGCATTTCTACCCAGGAAGAAGAACCGTGGTTGAGACTTACACAAGCGACTTCGCGCTCGGATGCGTACTGTCAGAGTACGAAAGAAGGCAGCTTCACCAGGTGGCTTTTCATTCTCGAAAGCTGAACAGCGCTGAAAGCAATTACGAGATACGTGACAAGGAATTACTCGCAATACTGGAAGCGTTCAAGGAATGGAAAAGATAGAAGAAATGCCCATGACGGTATACACGGACCACCAAAACCTATAGTCCTTTTTAACCCAAAAAGTCTGCAACTAGCGGCAATTTTTGATGGGCACAGGAGTTAACCAACTATTACTTCAAAATAGTCTATCGAGTGGGGAGCAGGGGGGGAAACACGACACGTTAAGTAGACGGTCCCAGTACCGTCCTGAGCTGGAAGCTGGTCACCCTGAGCAGTCAATTTTGAAGACACAACACTTTCAAATTTCTGTAATTCATCAGAAGCAAAGTGCGGAGACGGCCCTTACCCCGGAAAGATGCAAAGCCACAAGTCTCTGAATAATGAACCTTTCGGACAAGGCTAGAGTTCCAACAAAACGATCACGGTTTGCGGCCAGTCATGACATCCATGCCCTGACAGAGGGATTGGTACCGGCAAAAGGACCGACAATGGTAGAAATGGGTATTGCGATAGGATTGCCGGAGGGAACCTCCGGAAGGCTAGCTGCAAGCAGTAGTATGGCTAGCAAGATGGAAATAGAAGTGGGTGGCGTTGTAATAGATGCGGATTACAGTGAAGAAGTTAAGGTCATACTTCGAAATCATGATGAAGCGAACTGCGTATTTAAGGCAGGAGATCGGATAGCGCAACTCATAATGAAGAAAATTGCAAACGCCGAGACCAGAGAAATAGACGAGCTAGGAGTAACTCAGCGAGGAGTAATGGTCTTTGGATTAAGCGATCTAAACCTGAAGCGATCCATCACGGCTAAAGAAGAAGAAGTCAAAATATGTTTCCTTCATGAAGACAGAAGTGAAAACAAATTCTTTAGCCTAGCCAATATCGGCTATCACCCTCGGTTAATGCCAGAAAGAGAAATGTTTTCAAGCGCTCACGTCAATGCAGCCCTGGTGGCAACGATGAATGATTCATTTCTAGAGAAAATTGGAGTGGCTGGCAAAGAGGATGAGAAGTGGCAGGCACGGGGCCGTGAACTGGTTGGTTTAAGAGGAGGTGGAAAAAAGATGCCGGACGAATGGATAGAAACGGACGGGTTATTATATTACAAAAATGGTTTGTACATCCCCGAGCACGAAGCCCTTCAGAGCGAGATAGCCCAAGGCTGTCACGACTGGGTAGTAGCATGGTTACTTTGGACAGGAAAAAACGATCGAGATAGTAACTAGGGATTTCTACTGGAAAACGCTCGCAGACTGGATCAAAGACTATGTACAATCATGCGATGAATGTCAACAGAGTATATCCCCGCGGCATGCTATATATAGACTACTTCAAGCATTAGAAGTACCCTATGCCGCCTGGACCGCCATATCGACGGACTTCATCACCCAACTACCCGAATCGCAGGGGAAAACCCGGATAATGGTAGTTGTAGACCGGTTCACCAAGATGGCTCACTGCATGGGCCTCCACGAAAACGCGACCGCAAAAGATGTTGCGGACACCTTCCTCAGGGAAGTCTGGAAACCACACGGGTTGCGAACCGAGATTATATCGGACATGGAGGTGAAGTTTTCCTGCGATTTTTGGGAATCATTGTGCAAGATGCTAGGAGCCAAGAGGCGCATGTGGACGGCGTACCACCCTCGGACTGACGGACACACGGAAAGAACCAACTAAGTGCTGGAAGGTTACTTACAAACATTTGTCAATTACGATCAGGACCACTGGTACCAACTATTGCCGTTAGCTGAACATGGCTACGACAACTTGGCAACCAACGCACACAAGATGACCCCAGCCTTCGCCAACTACGGCTTTCATCGACAGACGGAATGGATCACAGAGAGAGAAGCTCCTAACCCCGGGGCGACAATGTATGCTCACTGGATGCAGGACATCCATCAACAGGCAAAACGAATGCTTGAAAATAAGCGGGAATAGATAAAGATATATTATGAGCGGAAGGCAACGGAACAACACAGCATCAAGTAGGGCGAGTTTGTAATGTTTGATGCCAAAAACATACGTACCAAGCGACCGTCAAAGAAGGTGAGTCCGAACCTGTATGGCACATTCAAAATCTTAGAAGAGAAAGCAAGCCGGGCCTACAAGTTAGAAATATTGCCAGGGTGGAAGATTCATCCCATGTGTCACGTTTCCCTGTTAGAACCCTACCCAACATCGAACCGACCGAATCGCGAGCAACGACTACGAGATCCTAAAGATAGTGAGGGAGATTTAGAATGGGAGGTAGAAAGGATCGTCAAGAGTAAGATCATTTGGTACACCCGAAAGGTTTGAGGAAGGATTAAAGCGCTGAACAACCTTCGGTCTTTTGTGAAATGGGAAGGCTGCGTGGAGGATGAGAATACTTGGGAGCCACCCGAGGGTATGAACAACGCGCAGGAAGAAGTGGAAAGGTTTCATAGGGAAAACACAGAGATGCCGGGCCCGAGAGATGTCGAGTAACATAAGAAAGGTGTTCCATTGATGGACAAGTAAACTGTGGTGGTTTTTACCCTACTATGTGGAGCACAAGATGGGAGGTAGATTGTATAATAGACATAGAGTATTCAGGACGAATACTTCGAAGAGGGGAGCTCGTGTTAGGCGCACGGACTCCCCCCACGGATTTACTGCGCAAAGTTACCCTTCCTTGACACGGACGAACTTTAAAGGAAAAAGATAACATCTCTCTCCAGCCCAGGCGTTGGGGGGGCGCATCATCACGGGCCCTCTCGGTAGTTGCGTCCCAACACCGGGCACCGCAATCACTGCAACACATCCTATGACACCGTATGTGTCGCGGCCATCTGTCCGGGCTGATCCTGCTCGCAGGCTATATGAGGGGAGGCCATCGGGCACCTTATGCAAGTGGAAGCAGGTGAATCAGACGATGGCGCATAAGGTTACAGACACTCGAAGACAGACAGTTGGAAGAGTGGGTTGAAGGTAACGGGACGTTTTGCACCAAGGTTTGTCCCCTCGTACCTACAAAGTCGTGTAGAGTATGAAGGAGGTAACTATGCCCAGTAAGTGGATCGGGTGCATCCACAGAGGACAAGTTGGTAAAAGATGGAGTCCGAGGGAAAAAGCCTAGAGGTACGATCCCGCGGACAAGTCTTGTAATGCCGGAAGCCCAGAATACGATATGCAGTTGCATGTTGAATTCTCGACGGAACCAAGCAAAGAAGATTGGCCATCTGCTGTCCGGCGAGTTAGACTACCCTCGACAAGCATGAGGGCAAGATAATTCGTAACCCTTGTTGTCAACGGGTAAACGGATGAGCTGACATCTGTCAGGGTCTCCACGCCATCAGGAATAACAGAAGCGCTGACTCATAAGTTGCCCATGGGAGCAAAAGGTGTGGTAGAGAGTTTTCAGTGTCTATGAGTGTTCGCACTCGAGTGAAGCTCGTAGAATTATGGGCAAGATAATTAGTTAGTATAGAGTAAGCATGTATACCGCGATTGGTCAGACGTGGAATATAAATATCCAAGCATCTTCGCTGCAATTAAGAACAACAAGCACGGAGAACAGATTTTATCAATATAATAAGTTTTTATCTTGTTGTTACCAATACTTCGACTATCTATCCCGAAGTACATTATTATATCTCGCCTACATTACTCGTGTCTTCTTAGCGAGTTCTCCGATATAAAGCGATTCAGGTCCTAGCTGTCGGAATACCTCCCGCCGAAGCTACCACCTATCACCGTTCCTAAAGCCTGCTCACACACACTTTCACAATAAGTGTCCCTTATTTGAATATTGGGTAGCCCACTACTAGCGGTCTTTACCTCGTGCCCACGAGTTCCCATATTCCAGGAGTGGTGGTCCACTAGAGTATTCCTCGAGTTCACGACTAGGGTGCGCGGCCCTTTATCGTCGACTTATCCCTCATATGAGGCTGTCCACTTTCAGGAGTCCACCATACCTTCGCCTTCATGTTGGTCTCACTCCCGAGCCCCCCTCCGACACACTTGGTTGGGCATGAACCTTTTGCAACATAGAGGCGCCCCTGGCTTCTATTTGCCTGGCTGTTGTACATGGAGAGAAAGTCTGGTTGCCCTGGATTTCGATCCTCCTTCGTGTGTCCTGCAACTCAAGTCCCGTTCCAATCAATGGTAGTCTTCTCTTTCCCTTTTGGTCTCGTCCACCGCTTTCCTCACTTGTGACTTTTTCTTTTTTTGGTTTCTGTGGTGACCACGGACTACTTCCTTTTTGGATTCAAAATGGCCCCCGCTATCCTTTGGTCTTTTAGCCTTCCGGTGGGATAGCATGACCGACTACGCCACAGGTCTTTCGGTTCAAGGCCGCAACCTCAATACCCGATCACCGTTGTTGTTGGTACCTGGATGACTTTTTATAAAATGTCGTCCTCTTCAAAAGCCCTAACTGGGCCCTTTGAACCGCTCGCTTCAAGCTTGCTCCCTTGCCATCAACAGCCACTGTGGCTACCTGGCGGCCTCGTTTTGGCGGGGTTGAGAACTGGTGTTTGGACTTTGCTCGCCCTTGTCGGCTTCTGCTCACACCCTGTGTTTAACCTCCCCTGCCGGTGCCACCCACCCTTCTTTCTTTACCCTTCTTCCCCCAGCCTTCATCCTCTGATAGTCCACCTTTTCCTTAGCCGTGTTCTGTTACTTTACACGGTTTACAACAACCGTCGGCTTTGAATCCTCGAATTTCCTTTTCTGACCATGTGTCGCGCCGGAGGGACCTCCTGCTTGAAGACCTTTTCGTTCTCTACAATCTTCTTCCGCTTTGGTGACGGTCCTGACTGCATCCAACCATTCCTCATCGTCCATATACTCTCCTAAAGAGAGTCGTCGTTGTCCATCTTCGGGGATTTGGTCTCCAATCATTTTCCTCCAGGCTAGCGTGGTGACTCTTGCATGGATATTGAGACTTTCCATTGCTGGCAAGAATTTAGCGATGTCACCGTCATATTTGACAAAGCCCATTTGCGTAAGGGATGTTTCGGCCTCATGGGTAGGGCCCAATGGTTGCCTCCAGCGCCTTTCCCCATACTGTGTATATCTGAGATGTCAAAGCAACCGGGTTCGGCAGTGAGTTATCAAAAAGTGTGTACTGGAGCATCAGCGCCATCGCCTGCTCTAATATGGTCCCCTCAGCCCCTGTAACGGTATTTCGCTGTGAATCTGTCGCCGGCCTGGGCCGCCCCGGTCGTGGGATACCCGGTTAACCTACCGGACTCGAGGATCTGACACCAGATGTAGTACCACTATGGGTGGCTAGCGGAGACTAATATCCCACGCTTGATGACAGAAAGGCCGGCGGACTGTAGGCGCTACCACGGATTATGTGTTCACGATTTGCCGGTGTCCGTCTAATGAGAGGTGCCTCCTGTGATCCGGAGGTGGTTGAGATTCGCACCATGGGTCGTCGACCCTTTCCCTCTATGCGAGACGCCTGCGACCTATGACGCTGTCCGGATATTGTTCCCTCGGAGATGTCGGAGGCGTCAACATCGATCTCAGTCTCCGATCCAGTTTCATCTGCATTGCATGGGTTTTGGTACTCATCACTGCTATCGTCGCTTAAATGAACAGTTTCCAAATGCCCTTGCCCGTCGGGCTCCACCTCGGGTACAATATTCGCCCTGGTTTGTATTGTCGTTCTCGCGGAAGCTTGGGCAGTCTTGCTAGAACCCTCCTCTCACCCGGACCTGGTGATTGGCTTCGACACGACGGCTGGTGGGTTAAGAGCGTCTGGGAGCTGCCAGATTCGTCCCCCTGCATTCCCAATCCGGATCCAATAGGGTTGGGTACAACGTCGCGCCTACGCCCGTTCATATTCAAGTTGCCAACTCGAGGTGCTGGCTGACTGGATGCCATAGTATCCGGTACGACTTTGCGTCTATGCCTATTCAGATTACCAACTCGAGGTGTTGGCTGACTGGATCTGATGATTTCCGGTACGACGTCGCGTCTACGCTCAATCAGATTGCCTGCTCCATTGGTAGGCTGACTGCGTGAATTTGTCTGTCGTTGCCGATGCATCGTGGAATACTGGATAATCAGATATTAGCCAAAATATAACTCTGATTTTTGGGAGGGAAGAAAATAGTTCAACATATATCGAGTCTTGTGAAGAGGAGAAGTTTCCGTGGTTTTCTTGTTTTCGATAGGAGGCGTTAGATCTTATACGCTTGGACTGAGGGGCAGGGTGCATCATACACTATCACTCGGCATTGAACACAGATATCCTCTTGCGAAAAATGGTTTCGTGAATATTCAACATTGTGTCTGTGGTCCTACTGCTCACAGCACTCCTAGACTTCAAGACTCCAGGCTTAAAAGTTAGGACGAAATGGGGGCGTTCCCAAGGTGGGGTACTTGGCACAAAAGGTATCGGTTAGCGACAATAATTCTAGTGAGACATCGGCCACACCTAAAGCGGACGATAAATATGGAACCTCATCTGCAGCCGACCAATCAACACACATGAATGTAGAACTGTTAGGGGCACGGACTCCCCGTAAGGATTTACAGGGTAAAGTTACCCTACCTTGACGCACACGAACTTCGAAGGAAAAAGATAAGACCCCCCTTCAGCCCCGGCGTTGGGACGGCCCGTCATCACTGGCCGCATGGGTAGTTGCGTCCCAACACCAAAGACCACTATCAATGGAACACATCTTATAACATCATATACGTCGCGGCCGTCCGTCCGACCGGATCCTGTTCGCGGGATATATGAGGGGAGACCTTCGAGCACCTTATGCAACTGGAAGCAGGTGAATCGGACGAGGGCGCAGAAGGCTATAGACGCTTGAAGACAGACAGTTGGAAGGTTGGGTCGGAGGTAACGGGACGTTTTGCACTCAAGTTAGTCCCCAGGTACCCTCAAAGTCGTGAGGAGTATGAAGGAGGTAACTATGCCCAGTAAGTGGATCGGGTGGATCCACAGAGGACAAGTTGGTAAAAGATGGAGTCCGAGGGAAAACGCCTAGAGGTACGATCCCGGAGACAAGTCGTGCAATGCCGGAAGACCAGAATAGAACATGCAGTTGCAAGTTGAATTCTCGACGGAACCAACCAAAGAAGATTGGCCATCTTCTGTCCAGCGAATTAGACTACCCTCGGTGAGCACGAGGGGAAGATAATTCGTAACCATCGTTGTCAACGGATAAGCGGATGAGCTGACACCTGACGTGGTTTCCACACCATCAGGAATAATGAAAGCGCAGACCGATAAGTTGGCCTTGGGAGCAAAAAAGTGTGATAGAGACTTTTCAGGGTCTACGAGTGGTCGCACTCAGGTGAAGTTCGCAGAGTTGCGGGCAAGGTACTTAGTTGGTATAGAGTTAGCATGTATACCGCGATTGCTCAGACGCGGAATATAAATATCGAAGCATCTTCACTGCTATTAGACACAACAAGGACGGAGAAGAGATCTTATCCATATAATAAGTTATCTACACTGTTATATCGTTACCAATACTTCGACGACCTATGCCAAAGTGAATCATTATATCTAGCCTACATTACTCGTATCTTCTTAATGAGTTCTCTGATATAATCACGATTAAGGTCCTAGCCGTCCGAATACCGCAGGCTGAAGCTACCACCTAACAAGAACGGACTGTAGTCGCTCGATGACCGCCTCCAGCGCCTGGACAGTTCTGGTTTGATAAAGCGATGTGGGCCAAATCTAGAAAAGGTTAAACTTCAGCTAAGGCGAGGCAGGGAGTCTAAGATGCAAGGGAAAAACGGGATCGGGCACAACAGATTGAAATAGCTAGTCAGACAAGATGCTAACGCAAGGGCGCTCAATGGTATGATTAATATCCTATGCTAGCCAAGAAAATCCCTGGGTGAAAATTCAACATCTAAACTACGAAGCTTGCACAATCAGACAGGTAATGAAAAAGTAAAAGAAAATCCACAGAACCAAGAATCAGTTGCCGGCAACCCTGGTGCTTCGTCCACGGCCCTTTGACGGCGTTTGGATGTTTTGGCCCGCAGCTGTAGGGGCATCATGAGTGTTAGGAGCCGGGGATGGAGGAGGCCCAGGGGAGGTCGTGATATCCTGATCCAGCGCAGGGGCCGGGGTTTACGGTGCCGGCGGAACAGTCACTGCATTTGGCGTACTGTGAGCCAATGGGATAAACTCAGCATTTGGTGTGATGGGAGCCGGCTCAATTGTCTCAGCATCGGGGATCGTGGGATATGGCGCAACGGTGGGGCTATGAGGGGTGGGAGCGCTGACCGGGCACTGATCAAGCGTCCCAGAGAGTCCAGCAGGAGGACTATCCTAGGCATTATCGTATTCATCACGGTCGCTTCCTCTCCAGTTGGGATTTCTCAGCCAACCAGCCCTCCATGGCGTCCCCTGGATCGGCTCTAGAACGGTTCTCTGCTGCTCGGAATCTGACGGCGCCGACCTCTTCCAGGGCGACACTGACATGATGGGATTAGAGCCCGATGCCTCCTCCTCCACGTCCAATGGGAGAAACCTGCTTGCGCCGGATTGCCTCGAGGGGCCAGGGGCGCCTGAATTCTTGTCCTATTCAGGCGGTTTAGTTATTGAGTCTGGTATTCTTCTAGATAGCCGAAACACAATAAACCTATGTCGATAACAATTGTATGCCGCTCCTGCGGCATGTGAGATTCCCGTTCGCCGTCCGCCACATCCTCCTGGCTGTCGTCGTCCTCGCCATCCGCCCCCTCGTCGTCCTCGTCGTCGTCCATATCTTCCATTTCATCCCAGCGCTCTCCCGATTGCTGCCTCATACGCCTATTTCTCACGAAGATGTCGTCGTCCTCGTCGTCCTCGTCGTACCATTAAATGCCCCCCACTATATCTTCTGCCTGCCCGGAATGATCCCACACGTTGCGGTCGAAAAATGGGTGTCTGCCCCCGATGGACTCCGGCGTTGATCTGTCATCCCCTGCTTCCTCGAGGCGTGACTCCAGAACCATGAGATCCAGAGGATATTTGCCATTGTTAGCAAGGAGCCACACCCGAAGGTCATCAGCTTTGTGGAGGAATATGAGGTCTCAGAGGCAGAGTGGGGCTGTAGGATCCAGACTTAGTGCGTTGCTACCCTGACAAGTTGCGCCGATGAGATATCGAGGGCACAGAATGGCCTCCTCAGTGCGTTCCGCCTTTATCAGGCCGAGCAGGTTGTTTATGCCTAGCGACTCGAGGACTCCCCAGGCTATTCCCCGATCAGAGCCATTCTGCCACCAGGGATGGCCAAGGAACGCATGCTCACCTTGAGGGGTACCCGTTCGGCGAACGACGTGGATCCTCATTGCCCGTGAGGAATATGCAGAAGTCGAATTCGGCAATGTCACTGAAGATATCTATGACTACGGGCGACGGCAGAACTTAGCGTGGATTGATCACTTACTCGGAGGTCCAGCAACCGCCTCACCAGCCCGCTCTGCGTAGTCATGCTCCATTGCCATCCGTAGTTTCTTATCCGTGTCCTTGACCAAAATCCTCAGTTGACGACTGACCTCCATGACGTCGTCAGCGCGGTGGTTTTTTTTTACAAATTTGATCTGCAATTTGACAGGTGGAAGAGCACTGGCAAAGTCGAGGATCACTGTCAATTGATCGTCGGTTAGCCGTCCTGGATTGAACGAGCGGGACTTGATATAGCCCTTAACATCGCGACGCCATACGTCGTAGGCTCTAGTTTTGGTTCGAGCATTCTTGAATCCACACCAGCTTTTTGCATATGCTGTGTCGCCGTAGCGCCCACTGATTAATGTGTTAGTTTAAAGGGTTCTTGGATATATGGGTAGGTTGTTGTTGAGGTACCCAGAATCTTCAATGGCCGGAACGAAAGAGGGATTTTCACGGGATCCCGACGGCCCACGGAGACATGAATGACAACTGTCAGCCACACATCGGAGCATGTTTGAAGAATAACGGTGTCCATGGATCATTGGTTACCTTCTCTACGCACTCTGTCTGTGCGCGGCAGCACCTGGGGGAGCCCTGCGTTTACCGCACCTGACTTCACCTTCGTCGTGCGGGACTGCCGGACGTCTACAACCAATCATAATATTAATATCGAGCGCAGGTCAATGGTGTCACGGCGCGAACTTACTTTCCTAGGCTCACGGAGCTTCCTTGTTTATTCTTTGTCGCTGGTACGCCAGGCTGCCTGAAGTAATGCGATATTAGTATTGCCCACGATTAAACGATTGGACGAAGTCTACTTACGCTGCCCTTTTGCCCTGGGCTCTTTGGGCGCTCCCGCGCGGCATTTCCACTATGATAAGTGATGAAGGGGGGTGGGGGGTGAAGGATGTGAAGGAGGTGTGAAGGAAGTGAAGGAAGTGAAGGAGGGCAGATGACGACCTTTATAGACGTCAGAAACGCTTGTGGTACGTCGCAAAAAAAACCCCCCAGAGGTCTGAGTTGTGTAAACATTAAACCCTACGATGTGATGACCTTGTAGGGTTTGCACGACTCCGACGATCTCGCACCCACCATTCAAATGAAGACCTATGTTTGTAAGCTCTAAATTTAGGTCTATAGATAATTCAAATCGTTGCTTATCGAGTTTCTTCATTGACATATGAAATAAGCTTTTAAGGCGCTCCAGGGGCCAGACGCCGAGGGGTTGTTGTTCTGGAGAGGCCAAGAGACGTCATTGCCCTGGCTACAAGACATTCATGTCAATATCTTCGCGGAAGACCCCAGTATCATGCGGCTTCAAAGATAAGATGCGATCATCCGCGAAGATCAAGCGCTGACTTACTTGTTCTTGGGTGAGGCTGACATCAACCCTCATCGACACTCATCGATACTCAGCGACTCTCATAGATACTCAGCGACTCTCAGCGACACTTCGACGTTGAGGAGGCCGCCAATACCACCATATTTCCCTGAAGAGTTGATCTATCTAATCCATAAGCTTGAAATTCCAATCCTGAATACATGAAATACTACGATAAACAAAACTAATAAAACAATGAATCTATTTAGACACCACAAGCAATCGCCCCACCGTCTCATCCATTACGTTTTGTGAACCCCCCCCGGCCATTGAACCCCCGCTAAGTCTCCTAGATATCTGTTCCCCACAATTGTCGCCCTTCAGATCCCCGCCAATGCCTACCTCTACGCCTTTCATAGACTCAGGCTCCAACGCTCCTAAGCGTGTTTTCTTAAATTTAGGAACGTCCGAATTTTCATCATCCGGATCACCGCCCTTGAGAGGCTCAGGCTCGCTCCCGCGTATCAGACGCCCATGTAGGTCAGAAGACATTGGGACATTCAGTCGGTTCAAAGATTTGTCAACGAGCGGGGTACGAGCCATGGCGGATTCAACTGTGTCACCGACAGGGGGTGGCGGCATCCCGGGGCTCTCCTAACCCTTACGCCTGGTGTCCGCGACATCAGATGACAAGCCGGATGATCCTGAAAGGGAAACACTTGGGGTCGTCTCCATCTTGCTGATCCCCTGATTGATTGGCATTTCCGTAATCAAATCTGGGCCCTACATATGGAGCCTAGTAATGCATGTTCCCCATATGTCCTGCTGCGGAATCGGCCCAATCGGCGAAGGCATCCTCATAGAGATATTGGTGTGCCCTTAACGATGGTGTCGCCGGTGGTGTATCGCCCTCGTCGCGGTAACAATAGATCATGAGATCGAGTGGGTCATCGAGAACTGGATTCGACAGGAGCCAGGCTCTTACCGTTTCATCGGTATCAATGAAAACATAATCAATGCAAGATACCCATTCGGAAGGAACACTGCGGAGCCTTCGGCGGCCTTCTGCAGTGGCACCAAGTATATAGCGAATTCTCTCGTTTGGTACATTTCTCGAAATCATAGCTGACAGCCCCCGGATGTCATAGGAATCTAATTCGGCAAACTGGACACCATTTATATGGGGCGGACGCCAATGCAGCATGTTATAGTCACGCCTAAAATTTAAGTAGGCCCTCCGTTCTGGTGTCGGACCCTGGCCGCGTCAGGAAGGCCAGGTCTAAAAAATACGCACACCATGGGGCCTCCCAAGTAGAGCACTCCAATCTAATAATCATCAGTCAGCAAGTAAAAACACAAAAGGCCCTAATGGTTATGAAAGACACTAACCTTTTGGCATAGGGTCGGGAGCCGCGTAATTCCCACCCCTTGGAAGCACCCTTGGAGGCGGGGCATTGCTCCTTACCAGAGACGGAGTCGATATCTCTGTCTATGGGTCTGGCGTGCGCATCTGATAAATCGCAAGTACATCTGGTGCGTTTGCAGCATTCTGAGCGTAATAGTTCAGAGGAAGAGCATGTGCTAATGGATTAGGAAGCGCGTTATGGGCGGAAAGGGCAGGTGCGTTTTGACTCGGAAGAGCGTAATTCGCAGGAAGGCCCGGTATGTTTTGACCAGGAGGAGGGCAAATCGCAGGATGAGGAGGTACGTGTTGCCCCGGAGGGGGGTAATTCCCGTGATCATCAGGTACGTTTTGCGCCGGTACACCTTGCGCCACTACACCGTGCGCCACTACACCTTGCGCCGCTACACCTTACGCCGCTACACCTTGCGCCGCTACACCTTGCGCCGGTGGGAGGTAATTCCCATGATGAGCAGGTACGTTTTGCACCTGAGGGGGGTAATTCCCGTGATCATCAGGGACGTTTTGAGCCTGCACGCCTCCCGCCGGTACTCCTTGTGCCGGTACGCCTTGTACCAGTACCCCTTGCGCCTCTACACCTTGCGCCGCTACACCTTGCGCCGCTACACCTTGCGCCGCTACACCTTGCGCCGCTACACCTTGCGCCGGCGCGAGGTAATTTCCATGATGAGCAAGTACGTTTTGCGCCTGAGGGGTGTAATCCGGTGGAACGTTTTGGGGAACTGGACCTGGGTTTGGTCCAGTCGTTGCGGGACCCCACTGGTCTGGTGCGTTGGGGGGTAGTAACCAGTCGCTCAGCATGATCTAATCATAGAAGACTCCATTCGGGCCCAGTGGGGCCAGGCCTGTAGAACGATTCTTCACAGTGGTTCTGAACTTCACCCCACAGTTCTTAACAAGTTGAACTAGAGCCTCATCGATCTGGCCCATAACAGCCCTGTTATTCGCAGCCGCAGCTGTGACAAGACTGTCGCAGGCAGGGCGCAGTGTCCTCATACCAGCGACGATTTGCTGCACATAGTTGTCAGAGAATGTACGGATTTTCCTAAAGCCCCTTGCAAGCATCTGATCCTTCACCGCCTCCCGCCATTCGCCATACAAGTGGTTGTCGTCGGGTATGCCCAATGATAACTTGTGATCAACAATCTTTCGCTAATTGGAGCATCTTGAACTTATATATCCTCTCAGAGAAACTGGCAGAAGGTGATAGGTTTGGCCCGCCAGGGCCTGGAGGTTTCCCGCATTTGGCATATAGACGTACTCTACGTTATTATGTGCCATATCGCTAGACTTTTGGGTGTATAGGTTGCCGCCGGGGTGAAAATAGCCTCCAGTGGGAATTCGGTGGATATCGTGGACGTTGTGAGTGTGAGTTAGTTCTGGGTATGAATTGTGTGGATTTTGTGGAAGTTGTAAATGTGAGTTGATTCCGGGTATGAATTCATTCGATCAGGATCAATGCTGATTATATATACAACTCTCAGTGGTTTGGTGCTTTGAATGCCTCTTGATTCTTTTCAAGAATTTGTAGTTCTGACACTAGCATAGCCAGAGCTTTATTGATTCATGTTTATGTTAGAAAGGAAACATCCCCTCTGAAACATGACCATCGTGAAACATGAAGTTCGCCGAGCCCATTCATGAAAGAAACCATAGCTGATACCACGTGATGTCTACATCTAGGGTGCTAAACCGGATTGACCTCTATTTACAGTTTAACGTTCAAAGCGTGCACGCATCTTGAACCTATGTGCGATCCACACGCGTTAGGATCAACACTAAGCACTCCTGCGATACCTAGCAAATGTTCATTCTGTCGACAAAAATACACCCAAGCAGCAGCATATGAGAAATATTTACGAACTACCCACAGCACTGTGAACATTATCCTCGCCTCCACTACTATACGATATGCATCATCGGCCAGCCATGTTCGTGACACGCAAACTGACATCATGGGGGAACGTCCGGATTCTGACTATGAATCCGATCCCGAGCCTACTGGACGCGAGCACGACGTATTGAGTGCTGATGTTGTGTACGAGTCTGATACTGAAGTGCTTAACAACACTGCCTCTTTTTCCGGCGGCCAACAAACGCATTTTCCGAGAGCTCGAGAAGCAATAGGGGATGTGAACGGGTTCAAGCAAGAAATCTGTAATCTGTGCGACGACCCATGGGCACTATTCCCCAGCGGGCAAGGGTTCAGGCTTGCCTCTTGGCTCCTTGAGAGTAAAGTACCGAAGTCAGGAATCAACGAATACTTCGCGAGTGGCTTAGGCAATTCTGAGTCTGTCGGCTATGGCTCTATGGACACGCTCGAGAAGCACCTGCGGGAATTGGATCCATACAGTCGATATCTCCAATGGTTTGGAGGACAGGTAGAGGACAGAAAAAGAACTTTATCATTCTTCTATCGCAATGTCCTAGATTGGGTCAGATATCTCCTTCGCCTGATAGCCTACTGAGATGACTTTGTTTACACGCCACGGCGTGAATACGATCATACAGGACAACGGGTATATGCAGAGATCCATACAGCAGACTGGTGGTGGGACATTCAAGTAGAGTTTCTCGATCTCTTTCCGGGGAGCGCTGACTAACTGATTAGAGGACACACTTCCGTCTGGCGCAACTGTTGTTCCACTCATTGGGATGTTGGATCAGACGCATCTGAGCAGCTTTGCGGGTGACAAGAAGGCATGGCCGGTCAATTTGACTCTCGGCAATCTTCCAGCAATGCGGCACAATTGACCCAGATCCTTTGCAGTTCTCCTTCTTGGGCTATTGCCGGTTTCCCCCAAACTTACAAAGTCCTCTGCAGACTACTTGGAGAGGCAAATTAATGCCGACACACTGCGAGGCATCTTCGAACTCCTGTTTGAGCCCCTCCAGAATGGGGGCGCTGGAGGGCGTCAATATTGACTGTGCCGACGGGAAAGTGGGGAGATGGTTTCCAATATTGTCGGCGTGGATTGCTCACGATATGGAAAACGTTGGGCTTCATGGGCTAAAATCGAATGTTTGTCCTAAATGCGAGGTGCTTCCAGGAGGATTAGGAACGGACACCAACAGCCACGGGCCCAAGATTATGCAAGATATGAACGTTGCAAGCGTGAATCTGCCAGTGACGACTCCCGCACCATGTTTGAGACTCTTGGTATCGATCTTGAGAAAAATGTGTTTCACGGGCTTCACCGGATTTCGGCGCCTGGGCTGCACAAGCCAGATTTGCTTCATACAGTTTATCTTGGGTTATTCAAGCACTTGATGGACTGGATCTTGGGCTTTCTGAAGAAACACGCCCGGCTCCAGGCCTTTGACGACATCTGGAAGGCGCTACGCCATACCCGGGGTTTTTTGTGCCCAAAAACGCCTATCGTGACGTCACCCAGTGGCAAGGAAAAGAAATGAGGAACCTTCGGCGGTGTCTGTGGGGGTTCTCGCCGTAGCACTGCGCCAGCCCGACAGCCGGCAAGTAATACCTTTCAAACATGCTCTGGAGTGTGTCCAGGCACTGGTCGACTTCAATATGATGGCGCAATACGGAAGCCACACCCCCGTGACCATAGCCTATATGGAGGAATATCTCTACCAGTTTCACAGGATGAAAGATATCTTCTTGGAGTTTTGAGTTTCTAAACGAACAGGGGCCAAGGTTGACAAGCAGCGACAGGTGCTACAACATCACCGAGCCCAGAGCATCATGCAAGTGGCACCGTCCAAGCGGCGCCAGCGCCTCGAAGACCATCGGGATGAGAAGAACGACCTCCGTATGGACATGATCCATACGGAATCCCATTTCAACCTTGTTAAGATGCATCTGCTAAGTCACTTCTCTGATCATATACGCCCGTTTGGCAATATCCCAATGTATTCCACCGAGTTCGGAGTCCTTGCGCAGAAGGAACAGATCAAGGATGGATGGAGACGCTCGAATAAGAACGATGTCGAGCGACAAATTCTTCACAGCTACAGTCGTCAGCATGCAATCCGAATGAGACTTGTAACCCTGAATTCGCTCCGACGTCGTGGAGCTAATCTCGGTGACGACGTCCTGGGCTATTTAGATAAAACAACAAGGATGGTCTCCATGCCGGCCCCTCCTGGAAGTATCTTGAAAGGTCGTCGTGACGACGTGTCCGACATCCTTGATTTTTGCAATGTGTTAGGAATCTCTCTTGACCAGATCTGTTTGGAATTGATTCGATACAGCCGACACAACCTACCCACAGAACGCCGCCTTCCCGAAGAACCAGCAATACTCCAACTACTTCCTGTTGAACTACTAAAGCAACTGGAATTCCCAGTTTTGGAATTCCAGGAAACCGATGTTTACGACATCCATCGGGCACGATGCACAGGAACTCACCGATTTCGGAATCAAGAAAGTCGGAATGACTGGGTTTGGGTACAGGCCGGAAGGCAGGAGATATATCGTGCCCTGAGGGGTCGTCTCCTGGCAAAGCTCGTGGCGCTCTTTAAAATCAGGGACTCCAGCCAACAGACTGTGCGGCGGTTGGCAGGCCTTCAGATGTTGAGCCCTGTGAACTCAGGCCGGCCCTCTGATATACACAGTCTTGTTACTGTTCAGCTGAGAGAAGATGCGAGCGAGTTTACATTGGTTGACATAGGGACAATTCTTGGCCTGGCTCATCTCATTCCAGAGGGAGACCGGCGCTGGCTCGTCAACAGCCGTATCGACTTGAGGACGTTTAACAAGATTTATTAGTTATACAAACGGGGGTATGATGGATATGTGCGAATGCGTGTATGGCGTGCCATGGCAAGCTGTATATATAGTGTGTACTAGTATGAAGAAAATATATAATTAATACATGAGTTAAACGTGCCAGTGATGACTACTCTCGAGAGATGCCACAGGACGTTGGCGGGGGCAGTGCTGGCACAGGGTTCACGCCAGGAGACTAGGGGTAGGAGTATGATAATCCTGATGCCTTCCGGAAGAGGCTGGCGAATTGAGAGCGTCAGGACGCTGGGATATGGAGAACAGGGGGGACATCATGTGCGGATGCAAGGGAGGGTTGCTGCGCAACTCAGGACGCAATAGTGGCATGCGGGCGTTAGGGACGGACTCAGCACGCACGGGAAGCGTACAGACTCTGGAACTGAACTCTGGACGCACTGGAAGCACGGGACGGAGTGAGGGCGTATCAGATGCATGTGTTTTTTTTGCTGATGGGGGTCAAGAGGTCAAGCGCCATAATGTCGCCCCTATCAAAAAACCGTCGGAGTAAGGCCACCATGGATAAAAACGAACTAAAAACATAAAATGCCACCGTGGGCTTCTTACTTGCAGTAACAGGGGGGGAGAAGCTCGTATAGAGATGAAAGGAAGGAAGTTTGCCCCTGTAGACCTGGGGGTCTTGTAGGGCGATGATGGAAGGAGTGTGGGCTAGTTGCAAAAAAGAGCAAAGCAAGGAAAGAAACACATCCCAGCTCCTTAGGCAGTTGTATTGAACGAGTGAAAAGGCGCGTGATGAGGGTTGGGAGGCCTGCTCCCCCTCATTGGGTGCGTGGTTGTACTGCGTTAGAGGGCCAGGCCCAAACCGGTGTGAGGGGCAGGTGAGGGACTACGGGGCTTTAGGGGCAGGAGACCACTCTGGTCCGTAGAGGGCCTTTGAGGGGCCAGGATTGTGTACGATATTCGAGCACGTGGCATCGCCATTTCAAACGCCTGTTGGAGGGAATGGGTGGGAGAAGCGTGGCCCTGCTGGACCACTCCATCCGTGGCAGTGTCCATCGCGTCATCCGCGGACGGAGGAAAGATCTCGGCCTCAGGGGGGGAACGCCTGAGAGTGGGGGGGACTGGTCGTTCAGGACAGTCTCGATACAGGGCAGAATGATCCTCTCCGCAGTGGGCACAGCCGGCCGGGGAGGAAGAACAACAGTTAACAACAGGCTTAAGGTTCCCAGTGCGGGGGCAGGTAGGATTCATCGGCAAAAAAACCTTTTTCTCTGAAGGGACAGAGCCCGCTTCCGGAGGAATAGTCTCCGCTCTTGGCGTCCGGTCCTGTTAGGCGCACGGACTCCCCGTAAGGATTCACAGGGCAGAGTTACCCTACCTTGACGCACGAACTACCGCAGTCGGAATAACACGTGACATCTTTCAGAAGGTCACGTGCTCAACTCACACCTCTATCATAGTTATTACAACTACACTACAGATCGTCATCAATCTCTACGCAAGCACATGAGCCATGCGACCGAGGGGTTTTCGACGATTACTATAGAAGAAATAATTGTCTATCAGTAAGAAGTTGAACGGCGAGGTGCGAACGGTTGGATAAGACGTTATGGCGCTTCAAAGATAAGGCGACAGACATATGTAGTCTGATATGTAAGACATAAGCATATGATTACCCGGCATGAGAAATGTTGATCACAACATCACGGGACATCAGCAAAAATGAATCATGCGTCTGAGGCACAGGCGCCGCATCCAGATGCATCCGACGTCGTTTTTCCATCCTCTGTGTCCCCACCGTCCGGAAGCAATTCGCCACACCGATTGCGTCCTGACGTGACGTCGGACCTTACCCATATCCCGCCGCCACGCCACATCTCCTGCTCTTCTCCGGCCCCTTATCTCACGTCCTGACGTCTCTTTTCCTGCCTCGCATCTCCGCAGCATCCGGACGCCGCCCCCAGGTACCCACTTTTCCTTCAGCTTCCGGGCGTGCTCATAACAACTTGCCGCCTAGATCAGCCTAGTCATTCCTGCCGATGTGCCTCCTACTACTACTATCTTGCATAATTTGTTTGTTTCTAGATGTTTCTATTCCTCTCTGTCTATATCTCTACTATATACTTGTCTGATATACACGTTTATCGTCGGGTCGTGATCGTGACGCTACATTTCCGTCGGGGAGCGATGTAGCCCACATCTAGGCAACGTCGCTCCCCGAGTTAATTTTATTATACAAGCCCCCTCTGTGATCCTAATAGATCTCGTTAAACGTGCGTAAATCGATCCGACAGTTGACAAGCCAGCGCCGGTCTGTGGCCAGTATCAGATGCGCCAGGCCTAAGATCGTCCCGATATCCTCAATTGTGAGCTCTCGGGGAACGTCTCTGAGCTGAACGGTTACCAGACCGTGTACGTCTGACGGTCGTCTGGAGTCTACCAGGCTCATGAATTGAACCCCGGCGAGGCAATAGACTGTATCCTGCTGCATATAGCCCAACTGGATTTTGAACAGAGCTATGAGCCATGCTGGGAGACGACCCCTGAGCGCACCATACATATTCTCCCCACCAGCCTGTATCCAAACGCAATCCTTCCGACTGGTCTGGTTACGGAAGAGTCGAGTACCCGTGCATCGGGCGCTGTGTATGTCGTAAACACCTGACTCCTGGAATGCAAGAACCAGGATCTCCAGTTGCGTCAGTAGTTCCACCGGGAAAGCTCGAAGTATTGCCGGATTTTCGGGCAGTCGGCGCTCGGGAGGCAGGCTCAGTCGGCTATATCATTTCAATTCCCAACAAATCGGCTCTGGGGATATATCGCATGCGCTGCCAAAATCAACGACGTTGTGGATATTATCACGACCTCCCTTCAGAATCCTACGATTGGCTGATGGGGTTGGCGCGGGCCTGGTCTTCTCTAAATCTTCTACTACCTCAGTCGGTAAATCAGCTCCTGCACATTGAAGGAATTCCACGTTCAAAAGTCTCATGCGGATCGCATGTTGTCGACCGTAGCTGCTTAGTATCTGTCGTGCTGCGTCGATTTTATTTGATCGTCGCCATCCATCCTTGATTTGCTCCTTATGTGAGAGCTCTCCATACTTGGTAGAATACATGGGAATATTGCCAAACATGTAGATGTGATCGCGAAAGTGACTTATTAGATGCATCTTAACAAAGTTGAAATTAGATTCGGAATGTATCACTTCCATACGTTGGTGGTTCTCTTCTTCACGATTGTCGTCACGGATCCGGCGCCGTTGGGATGGGGCCACTCGCGCCCTCATCTGGGCTCTCTGACGACGCATCCCCTTGCGCAACTCATCTTCCTTCTCTTGCGTCCGTTTCGATATGCGAAACTCCAAGAAGATGTCCTTCGTCTCGTGGAACTGCGTCACATATTCTTCCATATAAGATATAGTCTCGGGTGTGTGAGTTCGGTATTGAGCCATCATGGTGAAGTCAAGCAGTGACCTGACACAGGTGAGTGCACGTCTGAAGGGTTGCACCTGCGTACTATCAGGCTGTCTCAACGCCACACCGAGAACTCCCAACAAACAACGCCTGAGATTCCTCATCTCTTTTCCTTGCCACTGCGTAACCTTCCTGAAGGCCTTTTTGGGGACAAAGAATCCCGGGTAAGGGGGCAAAGCTTTCCAGGCGTCGTCGAAGGCCTGCTGTCGCGCCTGTTTTTTGAGAAATCCCTGAATCCAGTCCATCATAGGCTTGAAGAGTCCTAGATATATTGAATGGAGCATATCCGGCTTGTGCAGATCAGGCGTCGAAACTCTCACGAGTCCTTGAAAAACGTTTTGTCCCATCTTGATACCATGAGCTTCATTCGTGTAGCGAGCGTGAGCAGCGTCGTGGGTCTCGGAATCTAGGGCCAGGTTTTCGCGTTCGTATCTTGCTTAATCTCTAGCACGATGGTGGCCGGCTCGGCTTCCTAATTCTTCTGGAGGCACCTCACATTTAGGACAGGCGTTGGATTTGATCCCGTGAAGGGTAACGTTTTCCATATGGTCCGCAATCGACCCTGACATTATCGGGAAGCATCTCCGGATCTTGCCGTCAGCAGAATCAATAGGGCCACCCTCCCGCACCGCACCGTTCCATGGGGCAAAAATGAGTTCGAATACGCCACGGAGTGTGTCGGCATTTATCAGTCTCTGGAGTTTGTCGGCCCTAGAGGACTTTGCGAGCTTGGGCGGAATGGGCAATAGCCCAAGAAGGAGAATCGCAATTGATCCAGGTCGGTTACGTATTGTCGACCGAAAATTTCCGATTGTCATATAAACCGGCCATGCTTTCTTGTCTCAGGAGAAGTTGGTGAGATTCGTTTGATCTGACATCCCAATGATTCGAACCACAGTCGCCCCTTCCGGGAGTGTTTCCTCTAATCTATTAGTATGCTTTCACATAAAAGAGGCTACGCGGCAGTACTTGGACGTCCCACCACAAGTCAGCCGTATGCATTTCTGTATAAATTCTCTTTCCGCTCTGGTCGTATTCACAGCATGGCGGATAGACCAAGTCATCACGATAGGCTATCTGGCGAAGAAGATATCTCACACAGTCTAGGACGTTCCGATAGAAGAATGGTAATGTTCTCTGACCGTCCTCCACATGTCCCTCCAACCATTGCAGATACGGGCTATACGGATCAAAGTGTCGGAGAAGATTTTCCAACGTATGCATGGAGCTATAGCCGACGGATGTCAAGTTTCCGATATCATTCGAAAAGTAATTGTTAATCCACGTCTTTGAGACTTTGCTCTCAATGAACCAAGATGCAAGTTTGAAACCTTGTGCAGAAGCAAACGGAGCCCATGGGTTCTCGCACAAATCCCTGCATTCTTCCTTATACTCTGTAACCTCTCCAATGGCGGGCCTGGCGCCCGGATGATCCTCCTGTTCCGCAGTGACTGGGTACGTGTTGTCCTCGTGTACTTCTGTTGCGGGTTCCCGCCTAAGCGTATCATCAGGTGCGTTGCGCTCACTACCGGCTGCACCTCTGGGAGGATCTGATTTGTAGTCTGAATCGGATTGTTCGATGGGTTCGTTGGCGTCAGATAGGTCTGTCCCCCAGTCGGGAAGGACGTCGGCAGGTGGATTCCGGGTGGTGGATGCGTGTACGATATGGAGATATGCATGCGCACTTCGCAAGTGTGTCTTGTATGCGCCTGCACGCTCGTAACTTTTGCGACACAATGAACATTTGACCGGCATAATGGAATTCGGCGCCTCCAATTTCGGGAGTCCGGTGTGGGTGATAGTAGTGTGATGTTGTTGTCATCTCGATCTTAACGAGTGCGGATGACCGGAGATGCTGGGCCTAGCGCTGTGCACACTGATCTATCACCAGCCATCGAACAGGTTTAGCGTTGTGTGTTGCGACGTCACGTGGTATCAGCTGGTTATCATCTTGCGTTCACAGGAAACGACTGAAACACTAATGGACGCCCGAGATGTCAGTTCTTGATGCATCTTAATTCTTGAAAACAATTCAAACAATTCATGATTCTTTCAAACCATCTTGAATGTCTGAGGGTTGTATATATCATGTGGGTTGATCACGACAGCAGCACGTTCATACCAGGGATAATCCGACATCCACAACATCCACAACATCCACAACATCCACAACATCCTTTATATTCACAAGACTAGAATCTCCACATCAACTATCAATATAAACAAACGCTCAACGGACATGGCGCAAAATATCAACATGCAGTACGTATTCATGCAAAATGCTGGAGTCCTTGCGCCGGGACAGACAGATCAACTCCCGCCTAGTTCGCTTCAAGGGGCAATCAGCATGCATCGCACCAACCCAGGCGGTCGAGCGATTAGCGATCATCAGCTAAACATGGGCTTCACACAAGTCCAGGCTCAAAAGAAAATGACCACAGAGTGGCGAAACAGTGCGACGGATCAGATGATAGCAAGGGGCTTTGCACCAGCAGGGCAAACGGCTAAAGATTTCCCTGACGCCGACTTCCTGCCAATATACCCAGGCATGAGGACCTTGCATCGTGCCTGCAATCTCATCGTCTCCGCAGTGGCAGCCAATGATATGCATCGTCTAGAGGAGATCGAGGAGGCAGTCGTGTGTCACAAATCGTGACTAACCAAGGCAGATTTCACATGACTAATACTTATTAGTCATAAGGTATATTGGTTTTTCACACTATGACGTCACTTGACTCATAGGTCTCACATGACTGTGCACTCGCGAGTCATAGTTATATTTTGATTGGTTAATGTTTCCATGACTCACGATTGTGATGTCATAGGATGTAATGACTTTCGCACATGACACATATTATGAGTCATGGGTTTCACGCATGTGACTCGTTTGAGCACATGACTTGGTTTATGAGTTTTGATGGGTTAAAGGAATGTTGTGCGATGACTCATATGAGTGATCGATGGATTTCGCGCTATGACTCACTACGAGTCAAAGAGGTTTACCTAATGCAAGCTGATGAGTCACCAGGGTTAGGGTTGTGGGGAGATGCGTATATAAGGCGCTTGGTTCCGACCAAGGGATAGGCCACGCTTCTCGCAAACTTCTTCCCCCCCCCTACATTTCACATACAACTCTCAACCTTACCCCGCTTTGCGTCCGGACCAAACCCCTCGCCCACTTTTCCTCACCAACTCGTCGCTATGGCGAATCCCCACAACCTCCCCCCAGGGAACGCGGCCTTCGGTAGGCTCTCAGCCCTCAACTCCCCCCTCCCATCGCGTTCAGGTACACCCTCGACAGATCACCCCATCGAGTTCATGATGAGGCAACTCGCTCAGGCGAGGAGCGCCCTCAGGCTCAGCAACCAAGACTTCCCGGACCTCAGCCCAGACGCGCAGGCCGGCACCCTCCCCATCGAATCTATCACGATAGTCCTCCTCTCCCAGCTCGTCCAGGGCCTGGTGACCGTCTCGCATGAGCTGAGCGGTTTAACCCAGGCAGTCGCAACCATCTCCGAGGAAAACGAGAACCTCAGGGAGGAGCTCCATGACATCTCCTCTCAACTCGCTAACCTCCCCGACACACAAGACCAAACAACCGCTCCGGGGATCGCCGATCTCCAGGCATCCATACGCGACCTGTCACATCGTGTGTCAGCCCCGACCCCTGCCCCCATGGCTCAGGCCCCCCCCCCGCCTAGAAAACCCCAGCCCCCCCCAACTGCTGGCCCCCCCCCTTCAAGGAAAGGAAAAGAAAGGGCCCGAGCACCACCCACACCTCCCTCAGCCGCGGCTGAAGACCCTAAATACCTCATACCATTCTACGATACGAGGCTTGGCAAGGCGTTCGGGGACCCCGAAAAGTACGCCAGGCTGTATCCCAACTCATACGAGGCCGGAGAATTCCGGAAGGGAAGGTACGACCTCGACTCCTTCACTCCGGGCCACCTCCACCCTGATGCCCACCCCTCCCCCTCTTACGCGCAAGCTGCTTCCGGCTCAGGGTCGGGCGGCAAGGGCAAAAGCAAAGCTGGGAAGCCTCCTTCCCCTCAACAAGTCGCGAGTGCGGTCGCCCCTCCTGTTAAAAAGGGGCCTCCCTCCCTTCCAGGTGCCCAACGACGCTTCTTTGCTCCTCGCCAGTCCCCCTCCCCTCACCCAGACGCTCAAACAATTGCCGCAACCTTTCCTGACATCGCCGCTCGTGTCCTTCGCGAATCAAACTGCCTCCTCCCCCTCGGTTTCTCTGCTACTGTCAACCCCCGTGGCTCTGTCTCCCTGACAGTCACTGACAAGGCAACCCCCGCCGCCTCATACGCCCCCTACTTTGACTCCCTCACCAGGGCCCTCAATCAGTCATTCCCGGTAGGAGAAAATCCCTGGTGCACCCTCGTCCTCGCCCCCACTGCCGTTCAACTAGCCATTCACGGCCTCCCCCTGCGTTTCCTCCCCCAAGATGAAGAGGAA
>Ga0307509_10000803_pt1 | contig 53898 bp, 43 predicted proteins | sample 10_EM_MG_FD_202245 | JGI IMG/M metagenome (GOLD analysis project Ga0307509, IMG submission 202245) | Populus trichocarpa ectomycorrhiza microbial communities from riparian zone in the Pacific Northwest, United States - 10_EM | ecosystem: Host-associated > Plants > Roots > Unclassified | place... | reverse complement strand
TTCCCGTTGGTCACGGCGACCGGGGGAGGGGACCGGATTGCACCCCCGCCGTTACCAAGGGATCGGTTCGCACCCTCCCCCGGTCGCCGGGGGAGGGCCGGGGTGGGGGCGCGGCTGAAGGCCCTTCAGCCCGTAGGCTGGGCTGACCTCGTAGGTTGGGCTGCGAAGCCCAACAATCTGTGACGCGTAAGATGTTGGGCTTCGAAGACTCAGCCCAACCTACAACCCTTCTCTACGCCTTGTCCCTCTTGAACTTCCCCGCGCGCAAAAAATGTCCGGCCTGCTCCGCCACCTCAGCCGAAAACAGCATTCCCGTATGCGACGTCGGCAGCACCAGGTGATCGCAACAGCCCGGCAGCTTCGTCTCTTCCACCAGCACCGTGCCGTCGTGATCGGCATCGAGCGAAGCGAACAGCCGTCCGAGCCCCAGGCCCATCGAACCGGCGATCACGCCGACGTCGCGGCGCCCTGACCACTCGCGCGGCGTGCTCTCGACTATTTCCTCGTTGACCGCGGCGCCCAAAATCATCTTGCCGAACGGCAGGCGCGCCACGCCCTGCGCCGCACGACTTCCCTGTAGCGGCGTGCCGAGCAGTACCGCGCGGCCCGGCGGCAGATCGTCAGTGAGTTGCAGCGCGCGCAGGATCACCAGGCCGCCGAGACTGTGGCCGATGAAATGCAGCCGCTCGGTTTTTTGCGCCCGCGCGAAATCCAGCAGCGCGCGCACATGGTCGCTCATCGTGCCGCTAAGCGACGGATAGGAGAACGCGACGGCCTGCATGCGCTCATCGCCGGGTTGCGCGTCCGACTCGATACGATGCTTGAGCACACCGAGTTCGAATCCCGACATCCACAGGCCGTGAACCAGGACGACCGTGGACGATGCGGCCATGTGCGGCGAACTACTCGGCTTTCGTCGAGTCGACTTTCGCTGGGTCGACTTTCACTTGGTCGACTTTCACTGGGTCGACTTTCAGGGGCAGCTTCACGCGGATATGCAGCTCCTTGAGCTGGTCCTCGCTCACCGCCGTCGGCGCGTTCGTCAGCAGGTCCGCCGCCGTCTGCGTCTTGGGGAACGCGATGACGTCGCGGATGCTGTCGGTGCCGGCCATGAACATCACGATGCGGTCGAGGCCGAACGCGATGCCGCCGTGCGGTGGCGTGCCGTACTTCAACGCATCGAGCAGGAAACCGAACTTCACCTGCTGCTCCTCAGCGCCGATGCCGAGCAAGTCGAATACCGCGGCCTGCATTTCGGTGCGATGGATACGTACCGAGCCACCGCCGATTTCCGAGCCGTTCAGCACGATGTCGTAGCCCTTGGAGAGCGCGTTCGACGGATCGGCGCGCAGTTGCGCGGCATCGTCGATGCGCGGCGCGGTGAACGGATGATGCAGCGCGGCCCAGCGCTTGCCGTCCGGATCCCATTCGAACATGGGAAAGTCGATCACCCACATCGGACACCAGCCGGCCTGCGTCAAGCCCAGGTCCGCGCCGACTTTCAGGCGCAGCGCGCCCAGCGCGTCGTTGACCACCTTGGCGGTATCCGCGCCGAAGAAAACCAGATCGCCGTCCTGCGCGCCCGTGCGCGACAGGATGCCTTCCAGCGCGGCGTCGCTGAGGCTTTTCACGATCGGCGATTGCAGGCCGTCGCGGCCCTTCGCCTTCTCGTTCACCTTGATGTACGCCAGGCCCTTCGCGCCGTAGCGCGCGACGAACGTGGTGAAGTCGTCGATCTGCTTGCGCGACAGCTTCGTTGCGCCTTGCGGCACGCGCAGCGCGGCGACGCGGCCCTGCGGATTCGCGGCCGGGCCGGCGAAGACTTTGAATTCGCAGTCGCGCACCAGGTCCGCGACGTCAACCAGCTCCAGCGGATTGCGCAGGTCGGGTTTGTCGGATGCATAGCGGCGCATCGCTTCCTCGTACGGCATGCGCGGGAACGGCGTCGGCAGGTCGACGTCGAGCACTTTCTTGAACAGGTGGCACAGCAGCTCTTCCATCATCTGCATGATCTGCGCCTCGCTCATGAACGAGGTCTCGATGTCGAGCTGCGTGAATTCGGGCTGCCGCTCGGCGCGCAGGTCTTCGTCGCGGAAGCAGCGCACGATCTGATAGTAGCGGTCGAAGCCGCTCATCATCAGCAACTGCTTGAACAACTGCGGCGACTGCGGCAGCGCGAAGAACTGGCCGGGATGCGTACGGCTCGGGACGAGGTAGTCGCGTGCGCCTTCCGGCGTCGCCTTGGTGAGCATCGGCGTCTCTATGTCGATGAAGCCGTTCTCATCGAGGTAGGCGCGCATGGCCTGCGTCACGCGATGCCGCAGGCGGATGCGCTTCTGCATCACGTCGCGGCGCAGGTCGAGGTAGCGGTACTTCAGGCGCAGCTCTTCGTTCGTCGTCTCGTCGTGATGGAACGGCGGGGTTTCGGAGCGGCTCAGGATCTCCAGCTCGCGCGCCAGCATTTCGACCTGGCCGGAGGGCAGATTGGCGTTCGCAGTGCCGGCGGGACGCGCGCGCACCAGGCCGCGGATGCGCACGCAGTACTCACCGCGCAGCCGCTCGGCGTCGGCGAAGATCTCCTTGGCGTCCGGATCGAACACTATCTGCAACAGGCCCTCGCGGTCGCGCAAGTCGACGAAGATCACCCCGCCATGGTCGCGGCGGCGATGCACCCAGCCGGCGACGCTGGCTTCCTTGCCGATGAGGGATTCGTTGACTTGACCGCAATAGTGGGAGCGCATGACGAGACTCGGGAGTGGGGCGCGAAAAGCGCAGCGCGCGATGTTACGAAGGGGTACGGCGAGTCGCAAGCGCCGCGAGGCGTCAGACTCAGCCGCGCCCCCTCCCTGCCCTCCCCCGTCGAACGGGGGAGGGCAGGGAGGGGGCGCGACGGACGCGCAGCACTACCTCAACGCTTGGCTTCAACGCTTGGCCTCAACGCTTGGCTTCAACGCTTGGCTTCAGCGCTTGGCAGCCTTCTTCTTGACAGGCGCCTTACCCTTAACCTGCTTCGCCTCACTCTTCGACGCCGACTTCGACGCCTTCTCCGGCTTCGCGGCGGCTGGTGCAGCATCGGCGGCTTTGGTTTCAGTCTTCACTGCATCCTTGGCTGCCACCGCGGGCTTAGCGTCGTCGCTCTTGCTCGGGCCGGCTTCTTCGCCCCCGGCAAGGTTGCGCTTCTTCTCACCGTCCGACTTGAAGTCGGTTTCGTACCAGCCACCGCCCTTGAGGCGGAACACCGGCGCGGAGATCAGTCGTTTGAGCGCCTGCTTGCCGCAATTCGGGCACTTGCGCAGCGGCGCATCGGAAATCTTCCGCAGCACCTCGGTGTGGTGGTTGCAGGCGCTGCACTGGTATTCGTAGAAAGGCATGAAAAACTCTCGGCGGAACGTGGAACGGGCGCTATCTTAACAACACGCCCGCCCGTGCTGCTCAACCCTTCTCGAACTGCAACTCGCCGCCCCGCGCACTGACCTTTACGGTCGCGCCGGGCAGGAAGTCGCCGCGCAGGATGCGCTGCGCCAGCGGGTTTTCCACTTGCTGCTGGATCGAGCGCTTCAGCGGCCGCGCGCCGTAGACCGGATCGAAGCCCACTTCGGCGAGCAGGTCGCGCGCGCTGTCGTCCAGCACCAGGCCCATGTCGCGGTCGGCCAGCCGCTTGCGCAGGAAGTTGAGCTGGATGTCCACGATGGAACGCAGCTGCGCGCGCGCCAGCGGATGGAACACCACGATGTCGTCGACGCGGTTGATGAACTCGGGCCGGAAATGCTCCCGCACGATCTCCAGCACCGCGGCCTTCATCTTCGCGTAGTCGCCCTCGCCCGCCATCTCCTGGATCACATGCGAGCCCAGGTTCGAGGTCATGATGATGACGGTGTTGCGGAAGTCGACCGTGCGGCCCTGGCCGTCGGTCAGGCGGCCGTCGTCGAGCACCTGCAGCAGCACATTGAACACGTCGGGGTGCGCCTTCTCGACTTCATCGAGCAGCAGCACCGAATACGGGCGGCGGCGCACGGCCTCGGTGAGATAGCCGCCTTCTTCATAGCCCACGTAGCCGGGCGGCGCGCCGATCAGGCGGGCCACGGAATGCTTTTCCATGAACTCCGACATGTCGATGCGCACCATCGCCTCGTCGGTGTCGAACAGGAAATCGGCGAGCGCCTTGCACAGCTCCGTCTTGCCTACGCCGGTCGGGCCGAGAAACAGGAACGAACCGTTGGGGCGATTCGGATCCGAGAGTCCGGCGCGCGAACGGCGGATCGCATCGGATACGGCGGTGACGGCTTCGGTCTGGCCGATCACGCGTTTGGCGATGGACTCTTCCATGCGCAGCAGTTTTTCCTTCTCGCCTTCCAGCATCTTCGACACGGGAATGCCGGTCCACTTCGCGACGACTTCGGCGACTTCTTCGTCGGTCACGCGATTGCGCAGCAGCTTCGTGTCCTGCTGTTCGGCAACGGCCGCCTGCGCGAGCCGGCGTTCCAGTTCCGGAATCCGCCCATAGGCAAGCTCGGACATGCGCCCGAGGTCTTGCGCACGCCGCGCGGTTTCCAGTTCCAGCCGCGCACGCTCCAGCTCTTCGCGGATCGTCGCGGAGTTCTGCACCGACGCCTTCTCGGACTTCCATACCTCGTCCAGGTCGGCGTACTCCTTCTCCAGCGTCTTCAACTGCTCGTCGATGATGGCGAGCCGCTTGCGCGACGCTTCGTCGGATTCCTTCTTGAGCGCTTCGCGCTCGATCTTCAGCTGAATCACGCGGCGGTCGAGGCGATCCATTTCCTCGGGTTTGGAATCCAGCTCCATGCGGATGCGCGAGGCGGCCTCGTCGATCAGGTCGATGGCCTTGTCGGGCAGCTGGCGGTCGGCGATGTAGCGATGCGACAGCGTCGCGGCCGCAACGATGGCGGGATCGGTGATGTCCACGCCGTGGTGCACTTCGTAGCGCTCTTTCAGGCCGCGCAGGATGGCGATGGTGTCTTCCACCGAGGGTTCGTTGACCAGCACCTTCTGGAAGCGGCGTTCGAGCGCGGCGTCCTTCTCGATGTATTTGCGATATTCGTCGAGGGTCGTCGCGCCCACACAGTGCAGCTCGCCGCGCGCCAGCGCGGGCTTGAGCATGTTGCCGGCGTCCATCGCGCCTTCCGCCTTGCCGGCGCCGACCATGGTGTGCAGTTCGTCGATGAACAGGATGACCTGGCCTTGCTGCTTTGCGAGATCGTTGAGCACGGCCTTGAGGCGCTCTTCGAACTCGCCGCGATACTTCGCGCCCGCGATCAGCGCGCCCATGTCCAGCGACAGGATGCGCTTGCTGCGCAGCCCTTCGGGCACTTCGCCGTTGATGATGCGCTGGGCGAGTCCCTCGACGATGGCGGTCTTGCCGACGCCGGGCTCGCCGATCAGCACAGGATTGTTCTTGGTGCGACGCTGCAGCACCTGCACGGTGCGCCGGATCTCTTCGTCGCGGCCGATGACGGGATCGAGCTTGCCCTGCTCGGCGCGCTCGGTGAGATCGACGGTGTATTTCTCCAGCGCCTGGCGGGTTTCCTCGGCGTTCGGATCGGTCACTTTCTCGCCACCGCGCATTTCGTCCACCGCCTTTTCGATCGAGCCCTTCACCGCGCCGGCGTTGCGCAGGATGGTGCCGAGCTGGCCCTTGTCCTCCAGCGCGGCAAGCACGAACAGCTCGCTCGGAATGTACTGATCGCCGCGCTTCTGCGCGAGCTTGTCGGTGAGGTTGAAGATCTTGTTCAGATCGTTGGAGACATGCACCTCGCCGCCCGAGCCTTCCACCTTGGGCAGCCTGTCCAGGGCCTCGCCCAGCTGCGAGCGCAACAGGTTCACATTGGTGCCGGCCGCATCCAGCAGGTGGCGGACGGAGCCGCCCTGCTGGTCGAGCAGCGCCGTCATGACGTGCAGCGACTCCATGTACTGATGGTCGCGGCCCACGGCCAACGACTGCGCATCGGCCAGGGCCTGCTGGAATTTGCTGGTCAGTTTGTCCATTCGCATAGGGAGACTCGACGCTTGGGTCTGTGGCGGTGAGGAGGATGTAGGGGAGAGTTGGGGGCAATTCAACGGCTGCAAGCGGCGGCGCGCGCGATGAGTTCGTGCCCGTGTATGCCGCGCCCCCTCCCTGCCCTCCCCCGCGGAGCGGGGGAGGGTCTCGGAGTCCAGCCCCCTAGCAGGGAGGCTCTCAGACTCCGGCCCCCTCCCCCGCTCCGCGGGGGAGGGTTGGGGAGGGGGCGCCCTCGAAGTGGAGCGCGGACGCGACTAATGCGCCATGCGATGGCTGAAGTAAATGACCGCCACGCCCAGCACGATGCACACGAACTGCTTCACGCCCGATCCGGGGTCCACGCGCCGGTGCAGGCCGGGAATCAGGTCTGCGACCGCCACATATAGAAAGCTCGATGCCGCAATCGCCAGCGCATACGGCAGCAGATGCTGCGTCTGGCCGAGAAAATAATAAGCGGCCACGCCGCCGATCACCGAGGTGACGCTGGTCAGCGTATTCAACGTGAACGCCCGCAGCCGCGACATCCCGCCGTGAAGCAGGATCGCAAGGTCACCCACCTCCTGCGGCACCTCGTGGGCGATGACGGCCAGCGCGGTCACGATGCCCAGATGCAGGTCGGTCATGAACGCCGCCGCGATCAGCACACCATCCAGGATATTGTGGAAGCCGTCGCCGATCAGGATCAGCGAGGCCGAAGCGGCATCGCGCTGGCGGTCATGGGAGTGGACCGCCTCGGGAAGGTGGCCTTCGCACACTTCCTGGTGACAATGCCGCCAGAGCACCAGCTTTTCGAGCACGAAGAACACGAGCAGGCCGATCAGCAGCGTCAAACCGATTTCGTGCGCAGCGCTCGCGCCGACTGCTTCGATGGCGTGCGGCAACAGCCCGAGCAGGGCCGCAGCGAGCAAGGCACCCGTCGCGAAACTCACCAGGTGCGGCAGCACTCTTGTGCGCAGGGCTTGCGGGGCAAGCAGGAAAGCGGAGGCGGCGACGGCGCTGACGACGCCGCCGAAGGCAGTGAAAAGAATGATCCAGGCGATGAGCGGCATGGCAATGGGCTGCGTGGCGGCGAGGAATGGTTATTCGCGACTGAGTTATTCGCCACTGAGCCAGGCCAGCGTCGCCATGCGGCCGGTTGTCTTGTCCCTGCGATAGGAAAAGAAGCGCGCGCTATCGGCAAAGCATCGATGCGCGCCGCCATATACCTGCAGAACGCCGAGGCTCGCCAGCTCGACGCGCGCGAGTGCGTACAGATCCGCCTGCCAGCGACCTCGCGCATTCGCCGTGAATGCCCCGGCGGCCGCGGCATTGCGGGCGACGAATTGCTCGCGCACTTCAGCGCCGACTTCGAATGCATCCGGCTCGATTGCCGGACCGAGCCACGCCAGCAAGGTGTTCGCAGGCACCTGCATCGCCGCGACGGTCGCGCCAAGCACGCCGCCGGCAAGGCCGCGCCAACCCGCGTGCGCCGCCCCTACGCGCGTGCCTGCGAGATCGCAGAACACGACCGGCAGACAATCGGCCGTGAGAACGGCGCACGGCCTGCCTTCCCCGACACACATCGATCCGTCCGCCTTCGGCACGGCGCCCGCGGCCTCATGCACGTCGGCAATGTCGATGCCGTGAACCTGATCGAGCCAGAGCGGCTCGGCATCCAGACGCAGCGCCGCCTTCAAGCGAGCCCGATTCTCCGTCACCGCATGCGCGACATCACCGACATGCGTGGCCAGATTCAGGCTGGCGAAGCCGCCTTCGCTCACCCCGCCGCTGCGCAGCGTGGTGATGGCGCGCACACCCGGCGGCGCCGGCCAGTCGGCTTCCAGCCACTGCACCGTCATGATTATTTTTTCCGCGCCTCGTGCGCGTCGCGCTCGAGCACCGTCAACAGTTCGCGCATGTCGGCGGGCAGCTCGGCCTTGCACTCGATCGGCTTCCGGGTCACTGGATGGGCAAACGACAAGCGCGCCGCATGCAGCGCCTGGCGGCCGAATCCTTGCAGCGCCGCAATCAACTCAGGCGTCGCGCCCTTCGGCAGCAGCAGGCGACCGCCGTAAACGCGATCGCCCACCAGCGGGTATTTGATATGCGCCATGTGCACGCGGATCTGGTGCGTGCGCCCCGTTTCGAGCTGTAGCCGCACGTGCGTGTGGCCGCGATAGCGCGCAATGACGCGATAGTGAGTGGTGGACTCGCGGCCGTCAGCGCGAATCGCCTGCTTGATGCGGTCGACGGGATGGCGGCCGATCGGCGCTTCGACGGTGCCGCCGCCGGTCATCACGCCCAGGCACACCGCTTCATATTCGCGTTCGACGTCGTGCACTTCGAGCATGCGCACCAGTTCCGTATGCGCTTCGAGCGTGCGCGCCACGACCAGCAGTCCGCTCGTGTCTTTGTCCAGCCGATGCACGATACCCGCGCGCGGCAGCTGCGACAGCTTGGCGTCGAAGTGCAGCAGCGCGTTCTGCAGCGTTCCGGCGGCGTTGCCCGCGCCTGGATGCACGACGAGCCCAGCCGGCTTGTTGAGCACCAGCACATGCTTGTCCTGGTGCACGATGTTCAGCTCGATGGACTGGGGATTGACGTCCACCGCGTCGCGCAGTGTCGCCGCCACCTCGATGACCTCGCCGCCCGCCACCCGATCCTTGGGCCGCAACCTGCCGCCGTTCACCAGGATCTGGCCGGCCTCGATCCAGTCCTTGATGCGGGTGCGGGAATATTCCGACATGAGCGTGGCCAGCACCTGGTCCAGACGCTGCCCGGCGTGCTCGGCGGGAATGGTGAGCGAATGGCGAATCGGATCGGTCATTTAATCCTGGGGGGAACTCGTTGGGGAGGGGGTCGGTCAGAGTTGCCGGTAGTCGAGCCGCGGCGCTGGCGCAGGCTATACTCCGCCCCCGAACGAAAAACCGCTGAAAAAGGCCGAAGAATTCTCTCATGCGCCGACTTAACTTGACCATCGCTGTTTTGGCGGCCGCACTGCTGCTGGGGCTGGCCGGCTGCGGCAACAAGTCCAAGGAGCTGATCGGCAACGCCGACAAGCTGTACGAGGCCGCCCAGAAGGCCGCGAACAACGGCAATTACCGCGACGCCATCACTTACTACGAGCAGCTCGAAGCGCGCTTTCCGTTCAGCAACCCGGCGCGGCAGGGCCAGCTCGACCTGATGTACGCGTATTACAAGAACCGCGAGCCCGAGTCGGCCATCGACCAGGCGGACCAGTTCATCCGCGAGAATCCGGCGCACCCGCGCGTCGACTACGCCTACTACATCAAGGGCCTGGTGCAGTTCGAGCGCAACCCGAACTTCCTGGAGCGCTGGTTCAATGCCGACCTGTCCGAGCGCCCGCCGATCGACGCGCGCAAATCTTTCCAGGCGTTCCAGACGTTGCTGCAGCGCTTTCCGAACAGTGAATATGCCCCCGACGCGCGCCAGCGCATGATCTTCCTGCGCAACCGCCTCGCGAACTACGAAGTCTATGTCGCCAACTACTACCTGAAGCGCGGCGCCTACGTCGGCGCGATCAACCGCGCCAAGTACACCATCGAGAATTACGACGGCGCGCCGCAGATCCGCCGCGCGCTGGAAATCATGGCGGCGTCGTATACCAAGCTGGGCATGCAGGATCTGGCCGCGGAGTCCGAGAAGGTGCTGAAGGAGAACTTCGCCGGCGCCGACGCGCGGCAGGAAGCCAACGACAAGTCCTGGTGGAAATTCTGGTAGTACTGCTTAGCCAGACTGCGTAGTTTGGGCTGAATTGTAGGTTGGGCTGAGTCTGCGAAGCCCAACATCTTACGGCGCCGAGATCGTTGGGCTTCGCAGACTCAGCCCAACCTACGCCTCATCGGGTTCGATAGCCTGACGTAATTGGATACCGCCAATCGCGGCCGAACGCACGGTCGCTGATGCGGATGCCCGGCGGCGCCTGGCGGCGCTTGTATTCGTTGCGTTTCACCATGTCCAGCACGCGACCCACGGTCGCGCGGTCGAAGCCGCGGCTGGTGATTTCATCCACCGACAAATCGTCTTCGATGAACAGCTCGAGGATGGCGTCGAGCACTTCGTACGGCGGCAGCGAATCCGAATCCTTCTGGTCGTGGCGCAACTCCGCCGTCGGCGGCCGGTCGATGACCCGCTGCGGGATGGCCGGCCCGATCGAGTTGCGGTAGTTCGCGAGCCGGTACACCAGCATCTTGCTGCAGTCCTTGATCGGCGCGAACCCGCCCGCCATGTCGCCGTACAGCGTGGCGTAGCCCACCGCCATCTCGCTCTTGTTGCCGGTGGTGAGCACCATGCGGCGCGTCTTGTTCGACAGCGCCATCAGCAGCAGCCCGCGGCTGCGCGCCTGGATGTTCTCTTCGGTCGTGTCGGGCTCGCGGCCGGCGAAGATGTCCTTGAGCGAGTCCAGCACCGTCGTGAAAATATTTTCGATGGAAATGACGTCGTAGCGCACGCCTAGAATGGCGGCTTCAGCTGCTGCGTCCTCGAGGCTGATCTGCGAGGTATAGCGCGACGGCATCATCAGTGCCTGCACCCGGTCGGCGCCGAGCGCATCGACGGCGATGGCCAGCGTCAACGCGGAATCCACACCGCCCGACAAGCCGAGCACGATGCCCGGAAAGCCATGCTTGCCGACGTAGTCACGCACGCCGAGCACCAACGCGCCGTAAACGCTTGCTTCCTCCGACAACAGCGGCTCGAGGTGTGCGGGACGCGGGACGACTTTGTCGCCGACCAGATCAATGTCCACCGTCACCAGCTCTTCCTTGAACGCCGCGACGCGCTGCACCACATCGCCGGCAGCGTTCATGACGAACGATCCGCCATCGAACACCAGTTCATCCTGGCCGCCGAGCAGGTTCAGGTAGACGACCGGCAAGCCGGTCTCCAGCACGCGCTCGCGCACGACGCTTTCACGACGCTGCTGGTAATTGAGTGAATAAGGCGAGCCGTTGATGACGCACATCACCTGCGCACCCGCGGCCATCAGTGCCTTCGCCGGAGCGGGTTCCCACACGTCCTCGCAAATGAGCATGCCGACGCGGATGCCGTTGAGCTGCACGATCTGCGACGCGACGCCATGCTTGAAGTAGCGCTTCTCGTCGAACACCTTGTAGTTCGGCAGTTCCTGTTTGCGGTAATTCGCCAGCACCGCGCCGTCGCGCACCATCGCGGCCGCGTTGTAGATGCCTCCGTCCGCGTAATCGGGATAGCCGACCATGACGGCGACGCCGCGGATCTCCTCGCGCACGCGCTTGAGCGCGGCGTCGACCTGCTTGCGCAACCCGGTGTGGAACAGCAGATCCTCGGGCGGATAGCCGGTGAGGCTCAGCTCGGGAAACAGCACCAGGTCAGCCTTGAGCCGATCGCGCGCGTCGGCCGCTGCATCGATCACTCGCTGGGTGTTGCCGGCGACGTCGCCGACGAACAGGTTGAACTGTGCGAGGCCGATACGGAGCGATGACTTAGGCATGGTGCCCTTGGGCTATTTGCCCTTCTTCGCTTTGACCGCGCCGCGCTTGACCTTGGTTTGGACCTTCGCGGCAGGCTTCTTCTTGGCAGGAGCCTTCTTCGCAGCGGCCTTGCGGGCGGGCGCTTTCTTGATGGGTGCCTTCGCCGCCTTCTTCGCAGCAGCGGTCGCACGCGTCACTTCGACGGCAGCCTTGTTCACCGCCTTGGTGACGGACTTGATCACGCGCTTGACCTGGGCCGAGACGCTGGCGGTTTTCCTGCCGGCACTCTTCTTGAGCTGCTCGGAGATCGCTTTGCCCAGATCCGCGGGACTCTTCACGGTGCGCACGCCCGCGCGTTCGAGCGCGGCGAACTTGTCAGCGGCGGTGCCTTTGCCGCCGGAGACGATGGCGCCGGCATGGCCCATGCGCTTGCCCGGAGGCGCGGTGACGCCCGCGATGTACGCGACCACAGGCTTCGAAACGTTGGCGCGGATGAACTCGGCCGCGGCTTCTTCATCCGAGCCACCGATCTCGCCGACCATGATGATGCCTTCGGTCTTCGGGTCTTCTTCGAAGCGCGCAAGCACGTCGACGAAGTTCATGCCGCGCACTGGATCGCCGCCGATGCCGACGCAGGTGCTCTGACCAAGGCCCGCATTGGTGGTCTGGAACACCGCTTCGTAAGTGAGCGTGCCGGAGCGCGACACGATACCGATCTTGCCCGGCTTGTGAATGAAGCCCGGCATGATGCCGATCTTGCACTCGCCCGGCGTGATGATGCCTGGGCAGTTCGGGCCGATCAGCAGGCTGCCGTAACTGGCGAGCGCGGCTTTGACGCGCACCATGTCGTTCACCGGTATGCCTTCGGTGATGCAGACGATCAGTTCGATGCCGGCATCGGCCGCTTCGAGAATCGCGTCCGCGGCGTACGGCGCGGGCACGTAGATCATGCTCACCGTCGCGCCGGTTTCCTTCACGGCGTCGCGCGCCGTATTGAACACGGGCAGGCCGAGGTGCTTCTCACCGGCGCGGCCGGGCGTGACGCCGCCGACCAGCTTGGTGCCGTAGGCGATGCACTGCTCGGAGTGGAAAGTGCCTTGCTTGCCGGTGAATCCCTGGCAGATGACGCGAGTGTTCTTGTTGATCAGAATTGACATGAGAGCTTCCGAATTACTGTGTGCGGGTGCGAGCGAGTCTGGGGCGAGTAGGTTGGGCTGAGTCTTCGAAGCCCAACTAATCTTGGTCGCATGGAAATGTTGGGCTTCGAAGCCTCAGCCCAACCTACGCTGCAATGCTGATTCCGGCTGCTTGCCGTGCGCTTTCGCCCCGGCGACGACCTTCTTCGCCGCATCGGTCAAATCGCTCGCCGCGATGATGGCAAGGCCGCTGTCGGCCAGCAGCTTGCGGCCCTCGACGGCGTTCGTGCCTTCGATGCGCACCACCACCGGCACGCTCACGCCCACGTCCTGCACGGCGTGGATGATGCCTTCGGCGATCATGTCGCAACGGACGATGCCGCCGAAGATGTTCACCAGGATGGCGCGTACGTTCTTGTTCGACAGGATCAGGTTGAACGCCACGGTGACGCGCTCACGCGTCGCACCACCGCCCACGTCGAGGAAGTTCGCCGGCGCGCCGCCGTGCAACTGAATCAGGTCCATGGTGGCCATCGCGAGGCCCGCGCCGTTGACCATGCACGCGATGTCGCCGTCGAGCGAGACGTAGTTCAGCTCGTGCTGCGAGGCGACGCGTTCCATCTCGTCTTCCTGGCTGGGATCGCGCCAGGCGGCCAGATCCTTCTGCCGGAACAGTGCGTTGTCTTCGATGTTGATCTTGCCGTCCAGGGCGACGAGCTGGTCCTGGTCGGTGACGATGAGCGGGTTCACTTCCAACAAGCTCAGATCCTTGTCCAGGTACAGCTTGTAGAGCGCCTGCGCGATGGACGCGAACTGGTCGATCTGCTTGCCCTTCAGCCCCAGGCCGAACGCGAGCACGCGGCACTGCGAGGGCTGCAGGCCCGCGGCCGGATGAATGTCGACGCGGATGATCTTCTCGGGCGTATGGGCGGCGACTTCCTCGATGTCCATGCCGCCGGCGGCCGAGGCGATGAAGGCGACGTGGCCCTTGTCGCGGTTGAGCACGAGGCTCAGGTACAGCTCGCGGGCGATCTTCGAGCCCTGCTCGACGAACACCTGGTGAATGGGCAGGCCTTCCGGTCCAGTCTGGTGCGTATGCAACCGCGTGCCGAGCATGGCTTCGGCAGCCTTGCCGGCGGCTTCGGGCGAATCGACCAGCTTCACGCCGCCCGCCTTGCCGCGCCCGCCGGCATGCACCTGAGCCTTAACCACCCATTTCGATCCGCCGATGCGACGCGCCGCATCCGCCGCTTCCACCGGCGTCGAGGCGACGAAGCCGACCGGAACCGGGATGCCGTAGCTCGCGAACAGCTGCTTGGACTGGTATTCGTGCAAATTCATCGGGAGTTGCGTCTCGTGGTCGGTGGCCGGCGGAAGGGCGCGTATTCTGGAGGAATTCGCCGGGGATGCAAAGCCAGACGGACCGTGCGTCGCGCCCCCCGACCCGAGCGCATGGCCGCGACGCGCGACCTCGGCGGAGTGCGACCTGCGCATGGTCCGGGGGCGGACTTACCCCCTACACTTCGTTAAATGAACATGGCTCGCACAAGACCGGCGCAGTGAAGCTCGCGGAGCAACTGGTCCCCACTTCGTCCACGGCCTTGGCGTGGCGGGTGCTGGCGCTCGTCAACCTGTTCCGGCTGCTGGTACCGCTGCTGCTCGGCATCCTGTTCCTCACCATGACCCCCAGCCCGGTGGGCCAGCTGCGCCCGTCTTTGTTCATCGGCCTTACCTTCGGCTATTTCGTCTTCGCCCTAGGTTCGATTGCGGTGCTCAAGCGGCGCTGGCCGCCGATCGAAACGCAGACGTTGTTCAGCGTGTGCGTGGACATCGCGGTCATTGCCCTGCTGACCTACGCCAGCGGCGGCATGAACAGCGGCCTGGCGGCACTGCTGGTTCTGCCCGTGGGTGCGGCCAGCTTCATCGTCGCGCAGCGCGTCGCATTCCTGTTCGCGGCCATGGCGGCGCTCGCGCTGCTGGTGCAGCAAGGTGTCATCGTGTTTTCCGCGCATGCCGAACTGGGCGACTTCGCCGCCGTGGGCATCGTCGGTGCGCTGATGTTCGTCATCACGCTGGGCGTCGGGCCCTTGGCGCGCACTCTGCGCGAGAGCGAGGAACTGGTCCGGCAGCGCGAAGTCGACGTCGCGAACCTCGCCGAACTGAATCAATTCATCGTGCAGCATCTGCGCGAAAGCATCCTCGTCGTCGACGAGAGCGACAACATCCGCCTGATCAACGAATCGGCGGCGCAACTGCTGCGGGGCGGCAACGTGCAACGCGGGATGTTGCTGGGCGAAGTGTCGCCACGATTGCTGTACCTGCTCGGTCTGTGGCGGCAGCAGTCGTACGACTGGCAACTCAGTTCGCTATCGGTAGTGTCCTCCGACGGCGGCAACCTGGTGCAACCGCACTTCGTCTCCTTCGATCGCCATAACAAGGGGCCGACGCTGATCTTCCTGGAAGACACCACGCTGATCGCCGAACGCGTGCAGCAGTCGAAGCTCGCGGCACTGGGCCGGCTGAGCGCCAGCATCGCGCACGAGATCCGCAATCCCGTCGGCGCGATGAGCCATGCCGCGCAGCTGCTCGCGGACGATCCGTCACTGTCGCCGCAGGAACGGCGCCTCACGGACATCATCACCAACAACGGCGCGCGCGTCAGCACCATCATCAACAACGTGCTGCAGCTGTCGCGGCGCGATTCGACGCGGCAGGAGAGGCTCGAACTGCACGGCTGGCTGCACGAGTTCCTCACCGAATTCCGCCAGACCGCGCAGGTGGACTCGCAGTCGCTGCACTACAACCCTTCCAGCGAGGACATCGAGGTGCGCGTCGATCCTTCGCACCTGCACCAGTTGCTGTGGAACCTGTGCGAGAACGCGTTGAAATACGGCCGCGCGCCCGGCAGCCGCGAACCCATGGAAATCCGCACCGGCCGCATCGTCAGCTCGGAACGGCCGTTCCTCGAAGTGCTCGACCGCGGCCCCGGCATCACGCCGGCGAACGCGGAGCGCATCTTCGAACCGTTCTTCACCGCCGGCGGCGGCGGCACCGGGCTCGGCCTGTTCATCGCACGCGAACTCGCCCAGTGCAACCGCGCCATTCTTCTGTACGAGGCCCGCAGCGGCGGTGGTAGTATTTTTCGCCTCGTCTTCGCCGATCCGCAACGCTGGGAAATGCCGTGAGAAAGCAACGCGCGCTCGTCGTCGACGACGAGCCGGACATCCGTGAACTGCTCAGCATCACGCTGGAGCGCATGAACATCGACGTCGCCACCGCCGGCGACGTGGCAAGCGCGACGCGCGAGCTGCGCAACGGCGCGTTCGACCTGTGCTTCACGGACATGAAGCTGCCCGACGGCGACGGACTCGACCTGGTCGGTTGGATACAGACGCACAAGCCGCATACGCCGGTCGCAGTGATCACCGCCCATGGCAACGTCGAAACAGCCGTACGCGCACTGAAGCTCGGCGCGTTCGATTTCATTTCCAAGCCGCTGGACCTGAGCGCGCTGCGCCGGCTCATCACTGCGACGCTGAAGCTGGGCGACCACAGCGAAAGCACCATCCAGCTGCCGCAGATAAAACTGCTTGGCGAATCCGCCGCGATGGAGCAGTTGCGCGAATTGATCGAACGCGTCGCGCGCAGCCAGGCGCCTGTACACATCTACGGCGAGTCCGGCACCGGCAAGGAGTTGGTCGCACACTTGATCCACGACGCCGGCGCGCGCCGCGACGGCGCGTTCGTGCCGGTGAACTGCGGCGCCATTCCCACCGAGCTCATGGAAAGCGAATTGTTCGGCCACAAGAAAGGCAGCTTCACCGGCGCCGTCACTGACAAGCAGGGACTGATCCAGGCGGCTGAGGGCGGCACGCTGTTTCTGGACGAAATCGCCGACCTGCCATTGCATATGCAGGTAAAGCTGCTGCGCGTGATCCAGGAGAAGAGCGTGCGGCCGGTGGGCGAATCGCGCGAGTCGCCGATCGACGTGCGCATCCTGTCAGCCACGCATAAGAATCTCGCCGGGCTGGTTGCAGAAGGCAAGTTCCGCGAGGACTTGTTCTATCGCGTCAACGTCATCGAGATCCGCGTACCACCACTGCGCGAGCGCATCGAGGATGTGCCGGCGCTGGTGGCTTCCATCCTGACACGGCTGGCCAAGCAGATCGGCAGCGATCAATTGACCGTGACGGAGGCGGCCATGCGCGCGCTGTCGCAGTACGCGTTTCCCGGCAATGTGCGCGAACTGGAGAACGTGCTGGAACGCGCTGCAACCTTGAGCGCGGGCGGCGTCATCGATGCCGCGGATCTGCAGCTGCGGCCGAAAGGTGCCGCGCTGGACAAGGGCGCGCAGAGCCATGTGGCAGCCGGCGAACCGCTCGGTGAAGCGCTCGAAGACATCGAGCGGGACGCCATCGTGCGCGCGCTGGAGCAGACGCGTTACAACAAGACGAAGGCGGCGCAGCTGCTCGGCATGACGTTCCGGTCATTGCGGTATCGAATCAAGAAACTCGGCATCGAATAGCCCGCTGTCTCTCACCAGCGTCGCGAACTGACGCAGATTGTCAGTATGTGTCGCGCAGCGACTAAAGCGTTGCGAACCCGAGTTTGACAATGATTCATGCGAGCAAGTGAAAGGATTGCTGAGACAATGGCTTACGTGTCGGGGAAGGCGCTGGCACGGGGCTTGCTTCATCACTAGGGCCGGCTCATGCCGCTGCCTTTAAACATCTCAGCAGGAGTTCTCGCATGTTGAAACAGATCCAGAAGGGTTTCACCCTGATCGAATTGATGATCGTAGTCGCGATCATCGGAATCCTGGCGGCCATCGCGATTCCCGCCTACCAGGACTACACCATCCGCTCGCAGGTCACCGAAGCCGCGACTCTGGCCGGTGGCGTGAAGGTTGCCATGGCTGACTACTTCGCGCAGAACGGCACTTGGCCGACCGTGCTCGGCGTAAACGCCACGGGCTTGAACTTCACGGGTGCCGTCACGGGCCAATACGTCAGTGCGACGACCACGACTGGTGTCGGCGACATCAACATGACTTTCGGCAACCGTGCCAACGCAAAGATCACGGCCGCCGGTACGAATGTGATGAGCATCTACGCTGCTACTAGCGCCAACGACGACATCGTGTGGATCTGCGGCAAGCAGGCTCTCCCGACTGGTGCGACCACCGCCGGTGGCGTTGCTGCAACGACGACCCTCGTCACGAAGTACCTCCCCAGAAGCTGTCAGAACTAACAGCTGACTTTCGATTGCCTTAGGGCAAAGATGGGTCCCTCCACGGAGGGACCCATCTTCGTTTAACGCCTAAAGAACTCGGCGCTGGGGCGCAATTGCGAGAGGTTGACACACGGAGGACTGACCTCCCGCATGTGAGCCGGATCACACTGAGTTGATGAGGGGATATGCGACGATCCGCGCTGGTTTGACAATTGCTTCCCCTGTTCGCTTGGGGTAAACCTCATCGCGACGTCTTAAATTCTAGTCTGAGCCCTTTGCCCATGGCCGAACATCCCACCCCTGCCTATACGAACCAGCGCACGGCGCTTCAGGGGCTGCCGTTGCGTCTGATCCAGGACGGCTTGGTGGACGAAAAGACGATGACGCAGGCGATCGCCGCCGCAAAAGAAGGCCACACCAATCTCGTTTCTCACTTGGTCGCCACGGGCTTGGCCGATGCTCGCGAAATCGCGATCGCAGCCTCGCAAGAATTCGGCGTGCCATTGTTGGACCTCGAGGCAGTCCAGCCGGACCTGGAAACGGTAAAGCTGGTCTCCGACAAGCTGCTCGCCAAGCATCGCGTGCTGCCGCTCATGAAGAGAGGCAAACGACTGTTCGTCGCGGTATCCGATCCCACCAACCTGCATGCGCTGGATGAAATCAAGTTTCAGACCGGCCTGTCCATCGAAGCGGTCATCGTCGAGGAAGACAAGCTGCAGCGCATCGCCAGCAAGGCGATCGAGCAGGCCGATACGCAGATGACGAACCTAGTCGACGACGACAGCTTGGATCTCGAAAACCTAGACATCACGGGCGGCGACGATGATCTGGAGAAAGACGCGGTCGGCCGCGATGACGTCGAAGACGCGCCCATCGTGCGCTTCGTCAACAAGGTGTTGCTCGACGCTATCAAGAAGGGCGCGTCCGACATCCATTTCGAACCATACGAAAAAACTTATCGCATCCGCTTGCGGTTGGATGGTTACCTGAAAGAACTGGCGGCACCGCCGGTGCAGCTCGGCATCAAGCTCGCCGCGCGCTTAAAAGTCATGTCGCGGCTCGACATCGCAGAGCGACGCGTGCCGCAGGACGGCCGCATCAAAATGCGCATTTCCAAGACGCGCGCCATCGACTTCCGTGTCAGCACCTGCCCAACGCTGTTCGGCGAAAAGATCGTGGCGCGTATTCTCGATCCGTCCAGCGCCATGCTTGGCATCGAGGCGCTGGGCTACGAGCCGCAGCAAAAGGCGCTGTACCTCGAAGCGCTCGCGCAGCCGCACGGCATGATCCTGGTGACCGGTCCGACTGGAAGCGGTAAGACCGTGTCGCTGTACACGGGCCTTAACATCCTCAACAAGGAAGACACCAACATCTCGACCGCTGAAGACCCGGCTGAAATCAACCTGCCCGGCGTCAACCAAGTCAACGTGAATCCGAAGGTGGGCCTGACGTTCGCGTCGGCGCTGCGCGCGTTCCTGCGTCAGGATCCGGACGTCATCATGGTCGGCGAAATCCGCGATCTGGAGACGGCTGAGATCGCAATCAAGGCCGCGCAGACCGGACACTTGGTGCTCTCCACTCTGCACACGAACGACGCCCCGAAGACGCTGACGCGTCTCATCGACATGGGCGTGAAACCATATGCGATCGCAACCTCGGTGTCGCTGATCATCGCGCAGCGGCTAGCGCGCCGGCTGTGCAACAACTGCAAGACGACCATCGACATGCCCGCCGAAGCGCTGCTCAAAGAAGGCTTCACCGACGCGGACATCGCCGCCGGCCTCAAGATCTACAAGCCGGTCGGCTGCGGCTCATGCACCGACGGTTACAAGGGCCGCGCGGGTCTGTACCAGGTAATGCCGGTATCGGAAGAAATTCAGCGCATCATTCTCCAGGACGGCAACGCCGTGGACATCGCCGCGCAGGCAGCAGCCGAAGGGGTCTGGGATCTGCGCCGCTCTGGCCTCGAGAAGGTAAAGTCGGGGCTGACCAGCCTGGAAGAAATCAATCAGGTGACCGTCGAGTAGTTTCGACAATCGACGCATACAGGACGAGGTTCATGGCACAAGCAATTTCATCCCAGCAGCTACAGTTTGTCTGGGAAGGCATCGACAAGCGCGGCAAGCGCCTCAAAGGCAAGATGCTTGCCGTGTCCGAAGCGGCGGTAAAAGCCGACCTGCGGCGTCAGGGAGTGGTCGCCAAGAAAGTCCGCAAGGAAATGCAGCTCTTCAAGAGCGGCAAGAAGATCGTCGCCGAGGACATCGCGCTGTTCGCCCGCCAGCTCGCCGTTATGTTGCAGGCCGGTATTCCGATGGTGCAATGTTTCGACATCATCGGTAACGGCCACGACAAGCCGGCGATGCAGAAGCTCGTCCTTGCCATCAAGGGCGACGTCGAAGCGGGCACGACGCTGCATGAATCGCTCGCGCGCCATCCGCTGTATTTCGACGATCTGTTCGTGAATCTCGTGGAAGCCGGCGAACACGCCGGTGCACTGGAGACCCTGCTCGACAAAGTCGCGACCTACAAGGAAAAGACGGAAGCACTGAAAAAGAAGATCAAGAAGGCGCTGTTCTATCCGACCGCGGTGCTGGCTGTCGCCGTCATCGTCACCGGCATTCTGCTGATCTTCGTCATCCCTCAGTTCGAGTCTTTGTTCAAAGGGTTCGGCGCCGACCTGCCTGCGTTCACGCAAATGGTCATCAACATGTCCAAGTTCGTCCAGAGTAAGGGCTGGCTGCTGGCTATCGTCTTCGGCGGCGCGGGCTATGCCTTCTTTTACTTCAAGAAGCGCTCGCGCAAGATGCGGCACTTCCTCGACCGCGCGATATTGAAGGCGCCTATCGTCGGACCCATCCTAGTCAAGGCGGCGATCGCACGCTACGCGCGCACGCTCGCAACCATGTTCGCGGCCGGCGTGCCGCTGGTCGAAGCGCTCACCTCGGTGGCTGGCGCCACCGGCAACATCATTTATGAAGAGGCCACGCTGCGCATTCGCGATGAAGTGTCTACCGGACAGCGCCTGCAGCGCTGCATGGAGAACACCGGGCTGTTCCCGAACATGGTGATCCAGATGATCGCGGTGGGCGAGGAATCCGGTTCGCTGGATTCGATGGCCGCCAAGGTCGCGGACTTCTACGAAGCCGACGTCGACGCGGCAGTGGATGCGATGAGCAGCTTGCTCGAACCGCTGATCATGGCCATCCTCGGCGTGCTGGTAGGCGGCATGGTCATCGCGATGTACCTGCCGATCTTCAAGCTCGGCGCGGTGGTCTAAAGAAAGTTGCAAGACGGCAGCGCTCCATCGAGGCTGCCGGAAGAAGAACCATTCGCTCGACGCCGCGTTTGCGCGGCGTCGCAGTGACGGCGGCCAGACCGTGAGCATCGACATGCGCTGTAACGGTAGATTTGGGAGCGCCCCCTTCCTGTCCTTCCCCCGCTAAGGCGGGGGAAGGACGCGTACACCGGCCGTCGATTCAAAGGTTACAACCCGCCAGGGTTACAGCCCATCAGGCGCTCAACCATGCAGCAACTCTTCGACAACGTATTCGACCTGCTCGGTGCGACCCCGCTGGCCTGGATCGGCGTGATCTTCATCCTGAGCCTGCTGGTGGGCAGCTTCTTGAATGTGGTGATTCACCGCCTGCCCATCATGATGGATCGAGAATGGCGGCAGGCGGTGGCCGAGCAGGGGCCGGAAACGCAGCGCCCCAGCGGCGCCGCCGAGGCCGACAAATTTCCGCGCTACAACCTCGCCGTGCCGCGTTCGGCGTGCCCCAAGTGCGGCACGATGATCACGAGCGCGCAGAACGTGCCGATCGTCAGCTACCTATTGCTCAGGGGTCGGTGCGCGAAATGCGGGGTAGGCATTCCCATGCGCTATCCCCTGGTCGAATTGCTGACGGCCTTGCTGTCGGCGGCCGTGGCCTGGAAATTTGGCTTCACCTGGTACACCGCTGCGGCGCTGGTCCTAACCTGGACGCTGGTGGCGTTGAGCTGCATCGATATTGACCTGCAGCTCCTGCCGGACAACCTCACCCTGCCGCTGCTATGGCTCGGCTTGCTGCTGACGCTGTTCGGCACGCATGACGGGATCGGGCTGCCTCCGGACCCGCGCTCGGCCATCATCGGCGCGGCGGCCGGCTATCTCAGCCTGTGGAGCGTCTACAAGCTCTTCAAGCTGCTGACGGGCAAGGAAGGCATGGGGTACGGCGATTTCAAGCTCCTGGCGGCGCTGGGAGCGTGGCTGGGCTGGCAGATGCTGCTGCTCATCGTCATGCTGTCGGCGCTGGCCGGCTCCGTCGTCGGCATCGCCAACATCGCGATTCGCGGCCGGGACCGCCACCTGCCCATTCCCTTCGGCCCGTATCTCGCCGTCGCGGGCTGGATTGCGCTGATGTGGGGCGATGAGCTCATCGGCGCGTATCTGCGCGTGAGCGGCCTGCGCCACTGATCGCACACCACGGCAGCGACGACCGTGAACGAATCGCCCTTATTTAAGCGGTTATCTGTAAGTTGGGCTGAGCTTCGAAGCCCAACATGCCACGCCGCAAAAAGCGTTGGGCTTCGAAGACTCAGCCCAACCTACCTGGTACCAGCCACGGAACTGAAGTAAGCGCCATTCAGCCATGAACATTTCTTCATCCGCCCACGCCGCGTCGCCAGGTGCGCTGCTCATTGCGCTGACCGGGGGCATCGCCAGCGGTAAGAGCGCCGTTGCCGATCTCTTCGCCAATCTCGGCGTGCCCGTATTCGACACCGACCAGATCGCGCGCGATGTGGTGGAGCCCGGCACGGCGACGCTGGCGCAGCTTATCGCTGCGTTCGGCGCGGAGATTCTCGATCCTTCCGGCCGGCTCGACCGCGCGCGCATGCGGGAGCGCGTGTTCGGCGACCCGGCGCAGCGCGAGCTGCTCGAATCCATCATGCATCCAGCCATCCGCGCGGAGCTGAGCCGCCGCTCGGCCAAGCTCGACGGCGGTTACCAGATCCATGTCGTTCCCTTGCTGGTGGAGAGCGGTCGCGGCAACGCTTACGAACGCGTGCTGCTCGTGGATTGTCCCGAAGAACAGCAGCTCACGCGCCTGTTGGCCCGCGACGGAATCGACCTGGCGCTTGCCCAGCGCATTCTCGCGGCTCAGGCCGGCCGCGCGGACCGGCTGGCCGTGGCCGACGACGTGATCGTCAACACCGGAACCTTGGCGGACTTGCAGCGGTTTGTCCTGACGCTCCACCGCAATTACGACTTGCTCGCGCAAAATCGCTGACCCGCGGCAGCGCGAACCTCTAGCCGCGCGCCCCTCGCGTGCTTCACAATCCGCAGATGACTTCGCCAGATCCCAGCACACCCGCCGCCGAGCACGCCGCCCCCACCGTGTACGAGCAGCCGTTGAACGAACGGATGCGCACGTTCCTGCGGCTCGATTTCCTGTACCAGCAGGCGATGTACCACGAGGAACGCGTGGATTCCTGGTCGACACGCGCCGCGGTCAGCGCGTTCCTGGAAATCCTCGCCATCACCGCGCGCGGCGACATTCGCAGCGAAGTGCTCAAGGAGCTGGAGCGGCAGATGTCGGTGATGCACGAATACCAGGCCAAGCCGGGCGTCGATACCAGCCGCCTCAAGGCCGTGCTGTCGAATCTGGCCCGCCTGCGGACCGAGTTGAACAGTGCCGGCGCGCTGTTCATGCAACGGCTGCGCGATTCGGAATTCCTCAACGCCATCAAGCATCGCAGTGCCATTCCCGGCGGCACGTGCGAGTTCGACCTGCCCGACTACCGGCACTGGCTGGATCGTCCCATGGCAGTGCGCACCGCCACGTTCAACGACTGGATGACGACCATCCGGCCGCTGTGCGACGCCGTGACGGAGCTGCTGTGGCTGACGCGTGAAGCCGCGCGGCCGCGCGGCGAAATCGCCGTGAGCGGCGTGTTCCAGTTGACGTTCGAGCGCGAAAATCCCTGCCAGCTGCTGCGCATCGCGCTGCCCGCGCAAACCGAACTGTTTCCCGAGATCAGCGGCAGCCATCATCGCTGCAGCATCCGCTTCATGACGTTCGCCGACGTCAACGCGCGCCCGTCGCAGACGACGGCGGACGTGAAGTTCCTGTTGACCACGTGCACCTGAAGCAGGCGCACGCACTTCCTCCATGCCCGTCGTTCCCTGCCCTACCTGCAACCGCCCCGTTCCGTGGTCGGACTCATCCCCCTGGCGCCCCTTCTGCAGCGAACGCTGCAAGCTGGTGGATCTCGGCGCGTGGGCATCCGAGTTGCACAAGATTCCGGGTGAGCCGTCGGCGGAGGATGGGGTGGACGATGAAGAGGCGGGCACGAAGAACTAGCAGTGTGCGTTGATGGTGGCATCTCGCACAGCGGTTTGGTACCTGCTCCGATTCGATCCCCTCCCCTGCGCTCTGCGCGGGGGAGGGTTAGGGAGGGGCACGCGATCGCACGGCATTTCGCATCAACATGGGTGCCGATGTTGGGCCGCGCCCCCTCCCTGCCCTCCCCCTGCGACAGGGGGAGGGTGAGAGTCGAGATGGGGGGTGAGCTGAGGAGCGGCTACTGCATATGCAGCGCGGCGGCCAGAAAAGCCCATTGATCGGCGAAGTCGTCGATCTGCATCCACACCGGCTTGCCCGCGCCGTGCCCGGCGCGCGTCTCCACTCGCAGCAACACGGGATTGGCGCAGCCCTGCGCGTGCTGGAGCGCGGCTGCGAACTTGTAGCTATGCCACGGCACGACACGATCGTCGCGATCCGCCGTCGTCACCAGCGTGGGCGGATAGCACGTTCCTGTCTTGACGTTGTGCACCGGCGAGTACGCCAACTGTGCCTTGAATTCCGCCGCGTTCTCGCTCAGCCCATAGTCGGTCGACCATTGGCGCGCATTGGCGCTGGCCGTGTGATAGCGCAGCATGTCGAGAACGCCGACACCCGGTAGCGCTGCGCCGAACAGGTCCGGCCGCTGCGTAATCGCCGCGCCGACGAGCAGGCCGCCGTTGCTGCGGCCGCGGATCGCGAGCTTGGGCTGCGAGGTGTACTTCTCATCGATTAGCCATTGCGCTGCAGCGATGAAATCGTCGAACACATTCTGCTTGTTCAGGCGCGTGCCGCCGCTATGCCAGGCCTCCCCATATTCGGCACCGCCGCGCAGGTTCGCGACCGCGAACACGCCTCCCATCTCCAACCACACCATTACCGGCACGCTGAAAGCCGGCTGCTGCGGAATGTTGAAGCCGCCATAGCCGTAGAGCTGCATGGCAGCGGTGCCGTCCTTCACTAAATCGCGCCTGTGGGTGATGAACATGGGCACGCGCGTGCCGTCCTTGCTGCGATAGAACACCTGCTCGGTTACGTACGGGCTGACGTCGACGGAGAGCTTCGCGGCACGAAACAAGCTGACCTTGCCGGTCGCGATATCCAGACGCGAGACTGCCCCTGGTGTCAGAAAATCCGTGTAGCCGAAGAAGGTTTCCTGCGCATCGAGATCGCCGTCGAAGCCGACGGCTTGTCCATAGCCCGGCAGCGCCACGTCGTAGAGCGGTTTGCCCTGCATGTCCGCGACGCGCACCACCGAATACGCATCCTTCAGATACTCGCTGACGATGCGCTTGCCCATGATGGCGACGTCGATCATCGCGTACTTGTCTTCGGCGAGAACGTCACGGGCCTGTCGCGCGCCGCCCGACGCGGCGGGCACGGCGATCAGCCGCGCATTCGGTGCGCCGGCCGTGGTGCGCACGTAAAACACGTCGTCGATTTCCGCGACGAACTGATATTCGGCGTCGAACGTGTCCAACAGCCGCACCACGTCGCCAGCCGGCAGGCTGTCGGCATCGAGCTTCTGGTAATAGATGCCGGTGGACTGCGAGCCGTCGTACACGCTTATCACCAGGTAACGGCCGTCGTCGGAGATGTGCGGATAGGGATAGCGCGTCGCATGGTCGGTGATCTTGTATATCTGCGTGTCGGCGGCCTGCGCGGTGCCCAGCACATGCCGATAGATGGACATCTGCTTCGAGTCGTCGCCGCTGCCGTCGCTGCGTTGCGGATAGCGCGAGTAGTACAACGCCTTGGAATCCGCGGTCCACACCACGTCGCGAAATTTCAGGAAGCGCAGTTCGTCGGGCCGGTCCATCGTGGTGGCGACGTCGCGCACACGCCAGATGCGCCAGTCGGTGCCGCCGTCGGAGATGCTGTATGCGAGCAGCCTGCCGTCGGGACTCGGCACGAACTCGCCCAGCGCGACGGTCGCATCCGTGCTCAGCTTGTTCGGATCGAGCACGACGCGCGGCGCCGCTTCCAGTGAGTCGGTGACGTACAGCACGCTCTGGTTCTGCAGTCCGTCATTGCGCAGGAAAAAATAGCGGCCGCCGCGCTTCACCGGCACGTCGTAGCGCTCGTGATTCCACAGCTCGCTGAGCCGCTGCTTGATACGCTCGCGCGCCGGGATGGCTTCGAGATAGGGCTGCGCAAGCGCGTTCTGTTCGTCGACCCAGCGCCGTGTGGCAGGATCTGCCACCGCCTCCAGCCAGCGATAGGGATCGGCGACGGTCACACCGTGATAGATGTCCTGCTGTGGACCCCGCAGCGTCTGCGGATACGTCAGGCGCGCCACGGCGGCCTGCTGCTTGGGACTCTCGGTGCCGCAGCCATGCAGCAAGCCGGCGGACAATCCCATGCCCGCCAGAAAAACGTACCACCGCATCGATCGTGTCTCCCTTGTCCTTGTGCTTGGTCCTTGTGCTTGGTCCTTGTGCTTGGTCCTTGTGCTTGGTCCTTGTGCTTGCCCTGGCTCATGTTCAGCGTGCCAAAATCCGCTCACCGGGCCACGCCCACTCGTGTATTTTCCTTGGCTGCGTAACTATAAGGCTTCAGCCAACTCCCCTTCCCCTGTTCGACGGGGGAAGGCAAGGGATGGGGGCCAGATTACAGCGTGGTGTGATGCTCATGCGGTATACAACTGTCCTTATGGGCGTGCTCACTGCCAGCCTGCCAACCATGTCCGACGCCCAACCCCTCACCGTAGCAAGAATTTTCGCCGCGCCCGACTTGAGCGGCCCGAAGCTGCGCGAGCCCCGGTTCTCGCCCGACGGCCGCCGCGTCACCTTTCTGCAAGGCAAGGCAGACAATAAAGACCAGCTCGACCTGTGGGAGTTCGACACGGCTTCTGGAAAGTCGCAAGTGCTGGTGGATTCGCGCGCCTTCGGCGGCGACGAGAACCTGTCCGCCGAAGAGGCGGCGCGGCGCGAGCGCCAACGCACCGCGTCGCTGCGCGGCATCGTGGACTACGAATTTTCCTCCGATGGCGCGCGGCTGCTCGTGCCGCTGAGCGGCGACCTGTACGTGTATGAGTTCAAGGCGCGCACCAAAGTGCGGCGCTTGACCACGACGCAGGCCTACGAAACCGATGCGCGCTTCTCGCCACTCGGCAACTTCGTCAGCTTCGTGCGCGACCAGAATCTGCATGTCATCGATCTGCGCACCGGCAAGCAGCGCGCCTTGACGAGCGACGGCGCGGGACTGGTCCAGAACGGCGTCGCTGAGTTCGTCGCACAGGAAGAGATGGACCGCAACACGGGCTACTGGTGGTCGCCCGATGAAAGCCGCATCGCGTTCACCCGCATCGACGACGCGCCGGTGCAGGAAGTCGAGCGCATCGAGATCAACGCCGTCGGCGCGCGCGTCACGCGCCAGCGCTATCCGTCGGCGGGCACGCCGAACACACGCGTCGAACTCAAAGTGCTCGACCTGGCAACGAACGGCGTGACGCCCGTACAACTGGGCAACGACGACACCTACCTGGCGCGCGTCACCTGGTTCCCGGATTCGCGCCGCCTGGCGGTGCAGCGCCAAAGTCGCAATCAGCAGCGGCTCGACTTGCTGAAAGTGGATACGGCAACGGGCGCTGCGACGACCCTGCTCACCGAAACCAGCGAGCGCTGGATCGAACTGCACGACGACCTGCGCTTCCTGGATTCGCGCGACGAATTCGTGTGGGCATCGCGCCGCTCCGGCTATCGGCACCTGTATCTGTACGACGGCTCGGGCAAGCTCATCCGGCCGTTGACCGCAGGATCGTGGATGGTCGTCGGCGACGGCGTCGAAAGCGGCCTCGTCGGGATCGATGAAGCCAGGAACCTGGCCTACTTCACTGCGAACGAAGCGTCACCGCTGGAGCGGCACTTGTACGTGACGTCACTGACGTCGGGCGACGCCGCGCGTCCGCAACGCATTTCGCTCGAACCTGGCTGGCACGATGCGCGGCTGCTGCCGGGCGCGAAGCAGTATCTCGACCTGTGGTCGTCGCCCGATCAGCCGCCGACCGCCAGCATTCGCTCGCTCGACGGCAAGGCGCAGCGCTGGCTGGTGCGCAACGCTCTCGACACGGCTCACCCCTACGCGGCCTTTCTCTCCGATCACGTCAAGGAAGAATACGGCTCGCTCAAAGCGGCTGACGGGCAACTGCTGTACTACCGCCTGCTCAAGCCGGCGAATGCAGTGCCGGGCAAGCGCTATCCCGTCGTGATCGACACCTACGGCGGTCCGCATTTTCAATACGTGCGCAAGGACTGGATGGGGGGCGCGCGCGCCACGCAAGGCCACTTCCGCCAACTGCTCGCGCAGCAAGGCTTCGTCGTATTCGTGCTGGACAATCGCGGCTCGGGCTTTCGCGGCGAAGCGTTCGACACCGCCATCAAGGACCAGCTCGGCAGCCTCGAAATCGCCGATCAGCTGCAAGGCGTGCAGTTCCTCAAGCAGCAACCGTACGTCGACGGCGAACGCATCGGCATCATGGGCTGGAGCTACGGCGGTTACATGACGCTGCGCGCATTGACGACCACCACCGCATTCAAGGCCGGCGTCGCCGGTGCGCCGGTGACGGACTGGAAGCTCTACGACACGCACTACACGGAGCGCTACCTCGGCATGCCGCAAACCTCCGAAGAGAACTATGTGAAGAGCGCGGTGCTGCCCTACGTGAAGGACTTACACGGCAGCCTGCTGCTGGTGCACGGCATGGCCGACGATAACGTGCTGTTCACGCACAGCACGATGCTGATGCAACAGCTGCAATCGCAGGACAAGGCATTTGAGCTGATGACGTATCCGGGCAGCAAGCACGGACTGATCCGTGTGCCGGAGACAGGACGGCACTATTACGAGATGGTGCTGAGATTCTTCAAGGAGCGGTTGTAAGGGATCGGCCTCCTGTTCGCTCCGGTCCCCTGTTCGGCTCCGGTCCCCTCCCCCGCTTCGCGGGGGAGGGTTAGGGAGGGGGCGCGCGAGCGCACAGCACTTCGCATCAACATCGGTGCCACTGCTATGCCGTGCCCCCTCCCTGCCCTCCCCCGTCGAACGGGGGAGGGTGAGAAGCGGGAGGGTGGGAGGCGAGCAACGCGTCGATCATCGGCCAATCCGCTTCCAGCAGGCCGATCGCTTTCAATTCCTCGACCTTCACCCAGCGCAGCGGCTGACCTTCCAGCGGCTGCGGCGTGCCCGAGAATTTCGTGACGCGCCACAGGTCGAGCAACACGACGCGGTGCGGATACTGGTACTCGTAGCTGATCAGCGGTTCGGCCGAATGAACTTCGACGCCGAGTTCCTCGCGCAGTTCGCGCGTGAGCGCTTGCAGGCGCGTCTCGCCGGCCTCCAGTTTGCCGCCGGGAAATTCCCAGCCGCCGGCCATGTGCTTGCCGGGGGGGCGCTGCGCGATCAGGACGCGCTGTTCGGCATCGAACAACGCGCCGGCTAAGACATGGATCATTGTGTGTCCGCGGTTATGTTCCGAGGTACGTATTCATGGACTTGGGGCGCGATCAGCCTTCCGAAGCGAGCGCTCCGTGGCAATGCTTGTACTTCTTGCCCGAGCCGCAGGGGCAAGGCTCGTTGCGGCCGACCTTCTTGCCTTCGCGGACGAATTGCGCCACTTGCTGCGGTTCATCCGCAGGCGGCTCGCCGCTGTCCGGCGGCAGCGCTGCTGTGAGTTGTTCGGGCGCGGCGTGCTGGAAACGCATGGCACGCTCCAGGCGGGCCTGGCGCTCGGCTTCCTCGGCATCGATTTCCGCCTGCGTGCGCAGTTGCATGCGCGAGAGCATCGACACCGTGTCGTGCTTGATGCGGTCGAGCATGGTGGTAAACAGCTCGAATGCTTCGCGCTTGTACTCCTGCTTCGGGTTCTTCTGCGCATAGCTGCGCAGGTGAATGCCCTGGCGCAGGTAGTCCATCGCGGCAAGATGCTCACGCCAATGCGAATCCAGCTGCTGCAGCATGATGGCCTTCTCGAGGTGCCGCACGACGGGTGCGCCGTAAGTCGCCACCTTCGCTTCATACGCCCGGTCGAGTTCGGCGGTGAGCTGCGCGCGCAGCTTGTCCTCGGTCAGTTCCTTGTCCTGCTCCAGCCAGCTCTTCACGTCGAGCGGCACGGAGAAGTCGCGCTGCAAAGTTTCAGTCAGCCCTGCGACGTCCCACATCTCTTCCACGCTCTTCGGCGGGATGTAGCGGTCGGTGATGGCGTTGACCACTTCGTGACGGATGCCGGCGACCGCGTCGGCCACGTCTTCCGCGCCCATCACTTCGGTGCGCTGCTGGTAGATCACCTTGCGCTGGTCGTTCGCGACGTCGTCATATTCGAGCAGGTTCTTGCGGGCGTCGAAGTTGTGCGCCTCGACCTTGCGCTGCGCGCGCTCGATCTGCTTGGACAGCATGCGGCTCTCGATCACCTCGCCTTCCTTCATGCCGGCTGTCTGCAGCCAGCGCTTGGTGCGCAGCGGATCGCCGAAGATGCGCATCAGGTTGTCTTCGAGGGACAGGTAGAAGCGGCTCGAGCCCGCATCACCCTGGCGGCCGGAGCGGCCGCGCAGCTGGTTGTCGATGCGCCGCGACTCGTGCCGTTCCGTACCGACGATGTGCAGGCCGCCAGCGGCCAGCACCTGGTCGTGCCGCTTCTGCCATTCTTCCTTCACGCGCTGGCGCGACACTTCATCCGTCGCGCCGGCTGCTTGCATCTCGGCTTCGAGATTGCCGCCGAGCACGATGTCCGTGCCACGGCCAGCCATGTTCGTTGCAATGGTCACGCGCCCCGGCCTGCCGGCCTGCTGCACGATGACGGCTTCGCGCTCGTGCTGCTTCGCGTTCAGCACTTCATGCGGAATGTTCTGCTTCTCCAGCAGGCCGGCCAGGAACTCGGAGGTTTCGATGGACGTCGTGCCGACGAGCGCCGGCTGGCCGCGCGCCACGCAATCGCGGATGTCTTCGAGGATGGCTTCGTACTTGTCCTTCGCGGTGAGGTACACGAAGTCCGGATGGTCCTTGCGCACCATCGGCCGGTGCGTGGGGATCACCACCACTTCGAGGCCATAGATCTGCTGGAACTCGAACGCTTCGGTATCCGCGGTGCCGGTCATGCCCGACAGCTTGGCGTACATGCGGAAGAAGTTCTGGAACGTGATCGAGGCGACCGTCTGGTTCTCCTCGCGCACGCGCACGCCTTCCTTCGCTTCCACGGCCTGGTGCAGGCCGTCGGACCAGCGGCGGCCCTGCATGGTGCGGCCGGTGAATTCATCGACGATGATGACTTCGCCGTTGCGCACGATGTATTCGACGTCGCGGTTGTACAGCGCATGCGCGCGCAGTGCGGCGTTGAGGTGATGCATGATGCGGATGTTCGTCGCGTCGTACAGCGACTCGCCGGGCTGGATCAGACCCGCTTCGGCAATCAGCTCTTCCACGCGCTCGTGGCCGGCGTCGGAGAGATGCACCTGGCGGCTCTTTTCGTCCGCCCAGAAATCACCCTCGCCTTCTTCGGACTCCTGGCGCTTCAGCCGCGGCACGAGCTGGTTGATGCGCAGGTACAGCTCGGTGCTTTCCTCGGCGGGACCGGAAATGATCAGCGGCGTGCGCGCTTCGTCGATCAGGATGGAGTCCACTTCGTCGACGATGGCGAATGCGAGGCCGCGCTGCGCGCGGTCTTCGAGCCGGAACGCGAGGTTGTCGCGCAGGTAATCGAAACCGAATTCGTTGTTGGTGCCGTAGGTGATGTCGGCGGCGTAGGCAGCACGCTTTTCATCAGTGGTCTGGCCGCTCTTGATGACGCCGATGGTGAGTCCCAGGAAGCGGTACACCGCGCCCATCCAGTCCGCGTCGCGCTGCGCCAGGTATTCGTTGACCGTAACGACATGCACGCCCTTGGCGGGGAGCGCATTCAGGTAGGCCGGCAGCGTGGCCACCAGTGTCTTGCCCTCGCCGGTGCGCATTTCGCCGATCTTGCCCTGGTGCAGGGTCATGCCGCCGATCAACTGCACGTCGAAGTGGCGCATTCCCAGCACGCGCCGGGCAGCCTCTCGGACCGCCGCAAAGGCCTCCGGAAGCAGGTCGTCGAGGGTCTCGCCCTTGGCCAGGCGGTCCCTGAATTCGTCGGTCTTGGCGCGCAGCTGGTCGTCGCTCAAGGCCTTGAATGCCGGCTCCAACGCGCTGGTGCGACTGACGTTTTTGGTATAACCGTGCAATAGCCGCTGATTGCGGCTGCCAAACAACTGGCTGAGCCAATTCGCCACGCGTGAACTCCGGTAGGAGGGGGAAAAGCGCCGTATTGTACACGCCGTGCCCCGGCCAACGAGGTTAAGCCGGACGGGTTGCGCTGCGGGCTAGCGTGAAGGCGCTGGTCGGAAAAACAAGCGCGGGCGGGGAGATTTCTGCGGGATTATTCCCGCCCCGGCGGAGGGTGCGTTATTCCCGCACGAAGCTCATCGGATCGACGGCGCGGCCGTTGCGCAGCACTTCGAAGTGCAGGTGCGGGCCGGTGGAGCGGCCGGTGGAGCCGATCAGCGCGATGGGCTGGCCCTTCTGCACGGTGTCACCGACGGCTACCAGCGCCTTCTGGTTGTGCGCGTAGCGCGTGACATAGCCGTTGCCGTGATTGATCTCCACGGTGCGGCCGTAGCCGAAGCGATCCTTCGAAAACGTGACGACGCCCGAAGCCACCGAGACCACCTGCGAGCCGGCGGGGCCGGCGAAATCCAGGCCGCGATGAAACGCATTGCGGCCGGTGAACGGATCGGGACGCTGGCCAAAGTAAGAAGAGATCCAGCCCTGCATGACGGGGCGGCCGCCGGGAACGAGCTGCGTGCTCAGGTTGCGCGTGGAGATCAGGCTCTCCAGCACGCTGAGCTGGCGCTCGCGGTCCTTGATCTGCTGGGTGAGGGTGTCGAGCATGCCGGAGATGTCGGTGGAGGCGACGCCGGCTTCGACCAGGCTTTCCGGTCCGCCCACCGCGGGCGCGCTGTCGAAATTGAATTCGCCCTTGTCGAGCTTGGCCATCTCCGTGAGGCGGCGGCCGAGCGCATCGAGGCGGATCACATGGGCATTCATCTGGCCGACGCGGCTGGCGAGCGCGTCCAGGCGCTCCTGCAAGTCGCGCTTCGCGGCGAGCACCTGCAGGCGCTGCTCTTCGAGCTTGCGGCCCCATTCACCGGCCTGCGCGACGGGTTCGTGAATCGCACCGCTGCGGCCTAGCTGCACGCCGGCGAACAACACCCCGGTGAGCAACGTCACGACAATCGCAATCGTCACCGTCAAAGCGATCGGGCGTCCCAGTTCGAACTGGCGTGCGCGCCCCAGGCGCCTGGAAAAGACGATGACGTTCATTCGATCATTCCCTCGCGTCCTTCACAATCTATGTGAGCAAAATATGGCGCGACAAAACGCCCTCGCAGGCATCTGCGTACTACCCTGTACCGCAAAGAGCGCCTGACCGCCCGGACGCAAGCGACCGAAGGCGGTGGGACGTAGAACCGATGATTCGTGTTGTACATCCTGGCAACCCCGCTATCGTGATCGCACCTGCGCTCTACAGTGAGCCGGCGCGTGACCTTAGACCGGTGGCTTTGCGTCCCCGCCTTTCGACGGGTTTGCCCTTTACAGCGAGAGAGAATATGCAGAATCGTGCAATGAAAGATCAAGCGCCTCGACTCACATAATGGACGATTCATGTTATGTCTGAGCCGCGCAAATTTCTCCGACCGCTGAGTGCGGGACTGGGCCCGCGTTTCGCAGATCTCGAACGTCGCGCTCAGGCGACAGTGGACTTGGCTGCACGCGTGCGTGCGGCCCTGCCAGGCCCAGAAAAAGACCACGTAGTTTCAGCCAGTTATCGGGACGACACGCTGGTGGTGCTGATGGATTCCGCGGCATGGGGCTCGCGCCTTCGGTACGTGCAACAGGAATTGCTGGCGCAGCTGCACGCCGACGGAGTGACGCAGTTCACAAAAGTGCGCGTAAAGGTCGGCCGCGGCGGCGCGAAAAAAACCGGCCAATAATTCCCTCAGAGCAACGTAGGGTAGCGGCGCAGGCAGATAAACGCGCTCAGTTGCGCAGGTAATGAAGCAAGCGGCGTAGGTTGGGCTGAGTCTTCGAAACCCAATGATCATGCGCGCCAAGAATGTTGGGCTTCGAAGACTCAGCCCAACCTACGAGCTACCAGCTAGAGCCGGGTGCTCGTTACGCGGCGCCCAATTCGGCCGTGTCGCTGCGCGATGAGCTCGCCGGCATGTACGCGATGGGCGAATCCGCTTCGTTCGCGAACGTGGCTTCTTCCCACGCATCCGGCGCCGCCAGCAGCGCGCGCAGCAATCTGTTGTTCAGTCCATGGCCGGACTTGTGGCCGCTGAATTCGCCGAGGATGCTGCGGCCGAACAAATACAGGTCGCCGATGGCGTCGAGAATCTTGTGCTTCACGAACTCGTCTTCGTAGCGCAGGCCGTCTTCGTTGAGGATGCGGTGATCGTCCAGCACGATGGCGTTATCCATCGTGCCGCCGAGCGCGAGATTGCGCGAGCGCAGCGATTCCAGGTCGCGCATGAAACCGAACGTGCGCGCGCGACTGATTTCCTTCAGGAACGAGGTGGTGGAAAAATCCATGCTCGCCGTCTGGTCGCGCTGCTTGAAGATGGGATGGTTGAACTGAATCTCGAAGTTCACCCTGAAGCCGTTGTATGGCTCGAAGCGTGCCCACTTGTCGTCTTCCTCGACCTGGATGGAACGCAGGATGCGCGCAAATTTTTTCGGCGCGTCCTGCTCTTCGATGCCCGCCGACTGCAGCAGGAACACGAACGGACCGGCGCTGCCGTCCATGATCGGCACTTCTTCGGCGGACAGCTCGACGTAGGCGTTGTCCACGCCGAGCCCTGCGAAGGCCGACAGCAGATGCTCGATAGTGGAGATGCGCACGCCCTCTTTGATGAGAGTCGTGCCCATCATCGTCTCGCCGACATTTTCCGCGTGCGCGGGGACATCGACCCGCGCATCCAGGTCGGTGCGGCGAAACACCACGCCGGTATCGACAGGCGCCGGGCGCAACACCATCAGCACCTTCTTGCCGGAGTGCAGGCCGACGCCGGTGGCGCGGATGGTGTTCTTGAGCGTGCGTTGTCGAAACATGAGGCCACCGAGGGCTGTGGGGATGCAGCAATCGCCGTTGTCCGCCGGCGCGGCATCGCCGGCCGATGTTGGACGCGCAGTACGTCAGGGGCGTCCGGGGACTAAGCCGCCGCACCGTAGCACCGCGCGCCAGCACCGACAAGCTTTCGCTTGCCGTTACTTCGCAACAACAACTTCCGCGAACTCTTCGGTTCCGACCCTGGGATCGGATGCGTCCTATACGCCACCGGTATATACGCGACCGGCGAGTTCGCCCGATTCCCTTAGCTTCTCAATCGGCCTGCCGGCGCAGGAACGCCGGGATATCCAGCACCGACGTGTCATCCATGCTCAACCCGTCGCCCACGGCCCGGCGCGTCGCCTGGCCATCGCGCTGATTGCGGATGTAAGTCGGCACGTGCAGGTCGTCGAGCGTCGGCACGCGCGTGCCGCGTCCACCGGCAATCGCCGTCATCTTGCGCGAGTCGGTCTGCGGAGCCTGCATCTGCGTGCCGGGGCGGCCGATGCCGGTAGCCACGACGGTGACGCGAATCTCTTCGCTCATTTCCGGATCGATCACGCAGCCGACGACCACGTTGGCGTCTTCGGAGGCGTACTGCTTCACCGTGTCGCCGACGATGCTGAACTCGCTGGTGCGCAAGTCCATGCCGGCGGTGACGTTGATCAGCAGGCCATGCGCACCCGACAGGTTCACGTCTTCCAGCAACGGACTCGACACGGCAGCCTCGGCAGCTTCACGCGCGCGATTCTCACCGCGGGCCGAACCCGAGCCCATCATCGCCATGCCGGTTTCCGCCATCACGGTGCGCACGTCGGCGAAGTCGACGTTGATCATGCCGGGCTTGGTGATCAGTTCGGCAATGCCCTGCACTGCGCCTTGCAGCACCTGGTTCGCCGCCTTGAACGCGTCCAGCAATGTCACGTCACCACCAAGCACGGTAAGCAGCTTCTGGTTCGGAATCGTGATGAGCGAATCGACGTGGCGACTCAGCTCCGCGATGCCGTGATCGGCCGAGCTGTGGCGCTTGCTGCCTTCCATGTCGAACGGCCGCGTCACGACCGCGACAGTCAGGATGCCCAGTTCCTTCGCCACTTGCGCCACGACCGGCGCAGCGCCCGTGCCGGTGCCGCCACCCATGCCCGCGGTGATGAACAGCATGTCGGAGCCTTCGATCATTTCGATGATGCGGTCGCGATCTTCCATCGCGGCCTGGCGACCCACTTCGGGATCGGCGCCCGCGCCGAGACCCTTGGTGATGTTGCAGCCGATTTGCAGGCCGACTTTCACCTTGGAGTGCTTCAGCGCCTGCGCGTCGGTATTGAGGCAGATGAAATCCACGCCTTCGATCCCGGCCGCGACCATGTGCGCCACGGCGTTGCCGCCGCCGCCGCCCACGCCGATGACCTTGATGACGGCACCATGATGCTCAGATTCAGCTAGTACAAACATTAGTTAGTCCCCTCTCGATGTCAGCAACGAACAAACAACCCTTCAGACACAATCAAAAATCGAAAACAAAACGCTTTTCGCCGTGGTCCCAATCAGAAATTCCCCTGGAACCACGCTCGCATCCGGTCCCACAGCCCGCGCACGTTGCCGCTCAGCGGCGATTCGCGGCGGCCGCGCAGATAATTCTCGCGGCCATACAGCAGCAGGCCGACGCCGGTGGAATGAATCGGATTGCTCACCACGTCGACCAGGCCGGTGATGTGCTGCGGAATTCCCAAGCGCACCGGCATGTGGAACACTTCTTCAGCCAGTTCCACCGCGCCCTCCATCTTCGAGCTGCCGCCGGTCAGCACGACGCCGGCCGCGATCACTTCTTCGAAGCCGGAGCGGCGCAGCTCTTCGCGCACCAGTGCGAAGAGCTCCTCGTAGCGAGGCTCGACCACTTCCGCGAGCGTCTGGCGCGCGAGGCGGCGCGGCGGGCGGTCGCCGACGCTCGGCACTTCGATGGTCTCGTCCGAGTTCGCCAGCTGCGACAGCGCGCAGGCGAACTTCATCTTGATCTCCTCGGCATGATGCGTCGGCGTGCGCAGGCTCACCGCGATGTCATTGGTGACCTGATCGCCGGCGATCGGGATCACTGCCGTGTGGCGGATCGCGCCGCCGGAGAACACCGCGATGTCGGTCGTGCCGCCGCCGATGTCGACCAGGCAGACGCCGAGCTCCTTCTCGTCATCGGCCAGCACCGCGTAACTGGAGGCGAGCTGTTCGAGCACCACGTCTTCGACGGCGAGGCCGCAGCGCTGGATGCACTTCACGATGTTCTGCGCCGCGCTTTCCGCGCCGGTGACGATGTGCACCTTCGCTTCCAGGCGCACACCCGACATGCCGATGGGTTCGCGGATGCCTTCCTGGCTGTCGATCAGGAATTCCTGCGGCAGGATGTGCAGGATCTTCTGGTCGGCGGGAATCGCGACGGCGCGCGCGGCGTCGATGACGCGCTCCACGTCTTCCGCCGTCACTTCCTTGTTGCGGATCGCGACGATGCCGTGCGAGTTCAGGCTGCGCACGTGGCTGCCGGCGATGCCGGCGTACACCGAATGAATTTCGCAGCCGGCCATCAGCTCCGCTTCTTCCACGGCGCGCTGGATGGACTGGACGGTGGATTCGATGTTCACGACCACGCCACGCTTCAGCCCGCGCGAGGGATGCGACCCCAGGCCCACCACTTCGATCTGGCCGTCGTGATTCAGCTCGCCGACGATGGCCACCACTTTCGAGGTGCCGATGTCGAGGCCGACGATCAGATTGCGTTCGTTCTTTCTAGGCATCGGGCGTCGTGTCCTCGGCGTCGCGCGCGACGCGTGTGGCAGGCAAATTCCAGCCCACCGAAAAACCGTTGCTGTAGCGCAGGTCGATGTATCTCACTTCACCGCTGCGGGCCGCGACCATCGGGCTCGCGACGCGAATGAACCGCTCCAGGCGTTCGTGCACTTCCTGCCGGCCGAGCCGTACGCTCACGCCGTTGGCCAGCGTGAGCTGCCACGCGCCACGCGGGTCCAGCTCCACTTTCGCCAGGCGCATGCCCACCGACAGCAGGCGCGGATAGGTGTCGAGATACAGTTTCGCGACCGCTTCCTCGGTGCCCTCGGGGCCGATCAGTTGCGGCAGTTCCTGCGGGATGTGCTTTGCGCCGCGCAGGAACAGCTCGCCGCGCGTGTTCATCAGGCCGTCTTCGCCCCAGCGCGCGGCGGGAATGTGTTCGGTGATGACGACGCGCACGGTGCCCGGCCAGCGTCGCTCGACGCGCGCGCGATCCACCCAGGGAATCTGTTCGAGCGTCGTGCGCAGCGCATCGAGATCAACCGACAGGAACCCGGCGCCGCGAAACGGTTTGACCGCGGATTCGACCGTCGCGCCCGCGACGCGCTGGAACTGGCCGCCGACTTCCACCGTCCTGATCGGACGATCCAGCACCGCGACGGCGCCCCAGAACGCGACGACGGCGACGATGACGGCCGCCGACACGCCGAGCGCCTTGCGCAAGTCGACGTTGAACAGCGCCTTCAATTTCGCCCACGGCAGTTGCGACTGCCTGCCAGGCGGCTTGCGGCGATTGCGCTTGCTTGAGCCCATTAGCATCAGCTGCGCCCCGCGCCGGAGACGACATCGGTGCGATCGAAGCTGGTTTCGAGCACACGCCAGACGAGTTCGTCGAAGCCGATGCCGCGCACGCTTGCCGCCTTGGGCACCAGCGAATGGCTCGTCATGCCCGGCGCGGTGTTCACTTCGAGCAGGAAGTTGTGGCCGCCGCGATCGCGCATCACGTCGACCCGGCCCCAGCCGCTGCAGTCCGCCGCGAAAAACGCTTCCAGGGCCAGCGCGCGAATCTCTTCTTCCGCTTTGCCGTCCAGGCCGGGGCAGATGTACTTGGTGTCTTCGGCAACGTACTTGGAGTGGTAGTCGTAGTACTCGCCGGCCGGCACGATGCGAATGCTCGGCAACGCTTCGCGACCGAGAATACCGACCGTGAACTCCTCACCCTGGATCATCTGCTCCATCAGCAGTTCGCCTGCGTAACGCGCCGCAAGTTCGACGGCGCCGGGCAGGTCCGCGGCGCTGAACACGCGGCTCACGCCGACGCTGGAGCCTTCGCACGCCGGCTTCACGATGACCGGGAAACCGAGCGCATTCGCCGCCGACTCGACATGGCCCGTGCGCGAAATGCGTTGATAGCGCGGCGTCGGCAGCGCGAGCGACAGCCACACCTGCTTGGTGCGGATCTTGTCCATCGACAACGCCGAGCCGAGCACGCCCGACCCCGTGTACGGGACGCGGAAGGAATCGAGCAGCCCCTGCAGCACACCGTCTTCGCCGCCGCCGTGATTGCCGTGCAGGATGTTGAACACGCGGGCACAGCGCTGCGCCGTCAATTCACCCACCAGCGCGGGAATGCCGTCGACGGCGTATGCATCGACACCCTGGCGCTGCAACGCTTCGAGACAATTGCGGCCGGAGTCGAGCGACACGGCCCGCTCGGACGACGTGCCTCCCATCAGCACCGCCACGCGACCGAAGTCGCGCGCGTTCTGGATGCGCCGTGCCGTCCCGTTACTGGTGTAGCTCACTGCTGCTCTCCCACGATCCTGACTTCCGTTCTGAGCTGCACGCCATGCCGGCGCGCGACTTCGCTCATCACGTGCTGAATCAGGTTCTCGATGTCCGCCGCCGACGCGCTGCCGTCGTTGACGATGAAATTCGCATGCATCTCGGACACGCGCGCGCCGCCGATGCGATGTCCCTTGAGCCCGGCGCTTTCGATCAGGCGCGCGGCGTGATCGCCGGGTGGATTGGTGAACACCGAACCGCACGACCACTCGCCGATGGGCTGCGTTGCCTTGCGCCGCGCCAGCAGCAGGCGGATGTCCTCGTTGCTCACGCCGGGGCGCAGCTCGAAGCGCAGCCGCGCGCCGAGAAACCACTCACCGGACGGTCCGCTGACATGTCGATAGCCGAACGTGTACTCGTCGGCCGCGCGTTCACGCCGCACTCCAGCGCGATCGATGGTCGCCACCGACACGACGTGCGGCCAGGTTTCGCCGCCGAACGCGCCTGCATTCATCGCCAGCGCACCGCCGAGCGTTCCCGGGATGCCCGCGAAGAACTCGGCGGGACCGAGGCCCCATTTGATGCATTGCTTCGCGAGCTTCGCGCACGCCACGCCGGCGCCCGACCAGACTTCGTTCTCGCTCACGCGCTCAAGCTCCGCAAACGCGCCGTGAGTTTCGATGACCGCGCCGCGCACCCCGGCGTCGCGCACCAGCAGGTTGCTGCCGAGTCCGACCCACATCACCGGCATCTGCGGTTCGAGGCTGCGCAGGAATGCAGCGACATCGGCAACGTCGTGCGGCTTGAAGAACAGGTCCGCGGGCCCACCGACATGCCACGAAGTGTGCTTTGTCATTGACTCGTCGCGCAGCACGCGCGAATCCAGGTCGGGAGGCAGCGCCAGCGCATTCATGCCGTCACCCGCAACGTTCGCGGCAGGTCCGCCGCGACTGCGCCGATGCTGCCCGCACCCATCGTGACGACCAGGTCGCCCTCGCGAATGATCTGCGCGAGCGCCTCGGCAAGCTGCTCGACTTTTTCCACCCACACCGGCTCGACGCGGCCATGCGAGCGCACGGCACGGCAGATCGCTTTCGCATCGGCGCCGGAGATCGGCGCTTCGCCGGCTGCATACACTTCAGTGACGAGCAGCGCATCGACGCCGGCGAGCACATGTGCAAAGTCGTCGAGCAGATCGCGCGTGCGCGTGTAGCGATGCGGCTGGAACGCCAACACGATGCGTCGATCCGGCCAACCCTGGCGGATCGCTTCGAGCGTGGCCGCAAGTTCAGTGGGGTGATGGCCGTAGTCGTCGATGAGCGTGACGCGGCCCGCCGCGGTCTGCACGTCGCCGTTCTGCTGCAGGCGCCGGTCGATGCCCTGGAAATGCGCGAGCGCCGTTTGAATCGCCGCGTCGGGCACTTCAAGTTCCACGGCGACTGCAATCGCAGCAAGCGCGTTCAGCACGTTGTGCGTGCCCGGTCTGTTCAACGTGACGTCCAGCAAAGCCCGCCCTGAACGTCGAACACTGAAGCGCGTGCGCAGGCCGTCGCGCACGATGTTCTCGGCGCGGATGTCGGCCGCTTCCTGAATGCCGTAAGTGACGACGGGCCGGCCGATGCGCGGCAGCAATCCCGCCGCGACCGCGTCATCCGCGCAGATGATCGCCAGTCCGTAGAACGGCAGGTTATGGAGGAAATCGACGAAGCTTTGCTTGAGCCGCTCGAAGTCACCGTCGTGCGTGCCCAGGTGATCGTTGTCGACATTGGTGACGATGGCGATCATGGGCTGCAGGTGCATGAACGATGCGTCGCTCTCGTCCGCCTCGGCGACCAGATACTTGCCTTGACCGAGCCGCGCATTCGTGTCGGCGCTGACGAGCCTGCCGCCGATGACGAACGTCGGATCGAGTCCGCCTTCGGCAAGCACGCTCGCGACCATGCTGGTGGTCGTCGTTTTACCGTGCGTGCCGGCAACTGCGATCGCATAACGAAAGCGCATCAGCTCGCCGAGCATCTCGGCGCGCTGCACGATGGGCACGCGCCGCGCGTTGGCGGCGACGACTTCGACGTTGTCGGCGCTCACCGCGCCGGTGACGACCAGCACGTCGGCCGAGCCGATGTTCTCGGGCGCATGGCCGATCATGACGCGCGCGCCCTGGCGCTCCAGGCGCCTGGTCACGTCGTTGGCCTTGAGATCGCTGCCCTGCACTTCGTAGCCCAGATTGATGAGCACTTCGGCGATGCCGCCCATGCCGGCGCCGCCGATGCCGACGAAATGGATGCGATGGATGCGGCGCATGCGATCGTTCATCGCGCGCCCCCCGCCGCAGCGATGCAGGCATCTGCGAGACGCACGTCCGCATCGGTGATCGCGAGCGCACGGGCCCTGCTCGCCATGTCGAGCAGTCGCGCGCGACCGGCGCTCAACAAGGCCAGCAGTTCGCCCGCCAGTCGCGGCGGCGTCAACTCGTATTCGGGGATCGATACGGCTGCATTGGCGTCGACGAGAAAGCGCGCGTTGCGCGTCTGGTGATCGTCCACCGCCGCAGCGAAGGGCACGAACAATGCGGCGACGCCGGCAACAGCAAGTTCGGATACCGTCAGCGCGCCCGAGCGGCAGATGACCAGGTCCGCCCAGCCATATGCTGCGGCCATGTCGTCGATGAACGGCCGCACGTCGGCGTGCACGCCGTGCTTCTCGTAGACCTCTTGCGCCTTGGCGATGTGGCGTTCGCCGGCTTGATGTAGCACTTGCGGCCGCATCGAGGCTTCGATCGAGGCAAGCGCCGCGGGCACGACGGCGTTCAATTTCGCCGCACCCTGGCTGCCGCCGATGATCAACACGCGTAGCGGACCGCTGCGCTGCGCGAAGCGTTGTTCCGGCGGCGCAATGGCAACGATTTCGCGGCGCACCGGATTGCCGACGCGCTCGGCGCGGATCGAGCCGGGAAAGCTGTTCGGAAACGCCTCGAGCACGCGCTTGGCGACGCGCGCCAGCAGGCGATTCGTCATTCCGGCAACCGCATTCTGTTCGTGAATCACCACGGGCCGGCCGGTCAGCCACGCAGCAACGCCGCCGGGGCCCGAAACGAAACCACCCGCGCCGAGCACGACGACGGGATTGCGCGAGCGCATCACTTTGAGGCTTTGCCAGATCGCCAGCGTCAGCCGGAATGGCGCGGCGAGCAGCGTCGTGATGCCTTTGCCGCGCAAGCCGCCGACGCTGATCCATTCGATGTCGATGTTGTGCGGCGGAACGAGCTTCGCTTCCATGCCGAGCCGTGTACCCAGCCACACCGGCTCGTAACCGCGCTCGCGCAGCACGCGCGCGGCAGCGAGCGCGGGGAACACGTGTCCACCCGTTCCGCCCGCCATGATGAGCACGGTGCGCCCGGTCATGACACGGATTCCTTCGGCGTGCGTTCCTTGCGCGGCACCGCAAGACGACCCGACACGCTGGCTTCGTAGTTGATGCGCATCAGCAGGCCGATCCAGCCCAGCGTCACGAGCAGGCTCGAACTGCCGTACGACATCAACGGCAGCGTCAGGCCCTTGGTCGGCAGCAGGCCCATGTTCACGCCGACATTGATGAACGTCTGCAGGCCCAGCCAGATGCCGAACGCTGCGGCGCTGTAAGCCTGGAATGCGAGGCCGGCATCGGCCGCCAGGCGCGAAATATGAAATGCGCGCCACACCAGCAGGATGAATAGCGCCAGCATCACGATGACGCCGGCCAGCCCCAGTTCTTCGGCCATCACCGCGAACACGAAGTCGGTGTGCGCTTCGGGCAGGTAGAACAGTTTCTGCACGCTCGAACCGAGCCCGACGCCGAGCAGTTCGCCGCGGCCGATCGCAATGAGCGACTGGGTGAGCTGGAAGCCCGAGTTGAACGGATCGGCCCACGGGTCCATGAATGTCGTCAGGCGGCGCAGGCGATACGCCGACGTCACGGCGATCACGGCCATGCCGCTTACCGCAATCGCCACGAGCGCGAGGAAGTGGCGCAGCTTCACGCCGGCCAGGAACAACACACCGAGGCCCGTCGCGACGAGCACCGTGGCCGCGCCGAAATCAGGCTCGATCAGGAGCAGCGCGGCCGCGGCCATGAGGATGCCGAGCGGCTTGAGAAAACCGCCGAGCTTCTCCTTAAGCTCGCCCTGCTTGCGCACGACGTAGCTGCACAGATAAGTGAGCAGCAGCACGCGCGACAGTTCCGACGCCTGGAAATTCATGAAGCCCGCGCGCAGCCAGCGGCGGCTGCCGTTCACTTCGTGGCCCAGCCCCGGAATCAGCACGATCACCAGGAACAGGAAACCCAGCAGCAGCAGCGGCATCGCCAGGCGTTCCCACACACTGGTGGGAATGAACATCATGAAGATCGCAGACAGCACGCCGAGCGACAAGCCGATGCTCTGCCGGCCGAGGTAGTACAGCGGCTCGTGCATCTGCCGGTCAGCGATGGAGATCGACGCCGACGTGACCATCACCAGGCCAAGCAGCAGGATGCCTGCCGTGGCCAGCAGCAGGATGGGATCGAACACGAAGCGCTTCGGCCGCGTGCCGCTGGAGCGGGCGAACGTGAGCGTGGCCGCGTTCATGCCCACGTTCATGGCTTGAGCCCGCGCACAGCGGCGGCGAAAACATCACCGCGATGGCCGTAGTCGCGAAACATGTCCATGCTCGCGCAGGCGGGTGAGAGCAGCACCGTCTCGCCCGCACGGGCGACCGCCGCCGCTTTGCGAACGGCGTCGTCCATATCGGTGGCGTACTCGAACGTGCAGATGCCCTCAAGCACTTCCGCAATCTGCGCCGCGTCCTGGCCGAGCAGCACGACGTGGCGAACCTTGTCGCGGAACGCTTCGCTGAGCGGCCCGAAGTCCTGACCCTTGCCCTGCCCACCCGCGATCACCAACAGCGTGCCGGGCATGCCGGCGACTGCGGCCAGCGTCGCACCGACGTTCGTGCCTTTGGAATCGTCGACGTAACGCACGGCCGCAACGTCGGCGACCCATTGCGAGCGATGCGGCAGGCCGGGGAATTCCTTCAGCGCTTTCACACAGCTGGCGCGCGGCAAACCGAGCGCTTCCGCCATGGCCAGAGACGCAAGCGCGTTGGCAGCATTGTGCAGGCCGGCGATCTTCAGCTCGGACATGAGAACGATGCGCTCCTGGCCGTGCATCAGCACGACATCGGGCAAGCCGGCGCCCAACACATGCATCGCATAGAAATCGGCGGCGGGATCTTGAATGAGGCTGAAGCCGATGACGCGTGCCGTACCGGTCGACATGGTACGCACCGCGACGTCGTCGAGATTGACGATGGCGGCTTCGCAACTCTCATAGATGTGCGCCTTCGAGGTCGCGTATTCGTGCACGGTCACGTAACGGTCCATGTGATCCGGCGTCACGTTGAGCACTGTCGCCACGGCGCTGCGCAGCGAACGCGTCGTGTCGAGCTGGAAGCTCGACAACTCCAGCACGTAAAGCTCCGGCACCGGCGCTTCGAGCAGTTCGAGCGCGGGGCGGCCGAGATTGCCGCCGGCGAGCACGCGCTTGCCCGACGCTTCCGCCATCAGCGCAACCAGCGTCGTCACCGTGCTCTTGCCATTCGTGCCGGTGACCGCGACGATCGGCGCCTGCGCTTCACGCGCGAACAATTCGATGTCGCCGACGATGGGAATGCCTCGCAGCGCGGCGGCCATCAGGAACGGCTCCTTGAGGGAGACGCCGGGCGAAACGACGATCTGGCTGGCGCCTTCCAGCAATGCGTCGTCGAAACCGCCGACGCGTACCTGCGCGTGCGGCGCGAGCTCATGCAATGCCTTCGCTTCGGGCGGCGACTGCCGGCTGTCGGTGACGGCAAACGCCAGACCGCGCGCATGCAGGTATCGCGCGCACGACAATCCCGTGCGGCCGAGGCCGACGACGACAGTGCGTCCGGTCATTCCGGTTTGGGCGAGTTGCGAAACCTGTGCGGCCTGCTGCGTCATTCTCAACGCACCTTCAGCGTCGCGAGGCCGATCAGCACCAGGATCACCGAGATGATCCAGAAGCGCACGATCACCTTGGGTTCAGCCCAGCCCTTGAGTTCGAAGTGATGATGGATGGGCGCCATGCGGAAGATGCGCTTGCCGGTGAGCTTGAAGGAGGCCACCTGCAGGATCACCGACACCGTTTCCATCACGAACACGCCGCCCATGATGAACAGCACGATCTCCTGGCGCACGATGACGGCGACGACGCCTAGTGCCGCACCGAGCGCGAGAGCGCCGATATCGCCCATGAACACCTGGGCCGGATAGGTGTTGAACCAAAGGAAACCGAGTCCGGCGCCGACCAGCGCCGCGCAGAACACCAGTATTTCACCGGTGCCCTCGATGAAAGGAATACCGAGATAACCCGAGAACACCGAATTGCCCGTTGCATAAGCGAACACTCCCAGTGCGCCACCGACCAACACGGCCGGCATGATCGCCAGTCCGTCCAGACCATCCGTGAGATTCACCGCATTGCTGGTGCCGACGACGACGAAGTACGTGAGCGCGATGTAGCCCACTGCGCCCAACGGCACCATCACGTTCTTGAAGAACGGCACGAACAGCGTCACTTCGTCCGGCGACTTGTGCGCGTAGTAAAGCGCGGCCGCGCAGCTCAGGCCCACCACCGACTGCCAGAAATATTTGTAGCGCGCGATCAGGCCGCGACTGTTGCCGGCCACCAGCTTCAGGTAGTCATCCCAGAAACCGATCAGGCCGAACGCGAGCGTCACCAGCAGCGTGATGAGCACGAAGCGGTTGCCGACGTCCGCCCACAGCAGCGTGCTTGCGCCGATGGCGACGAGAATCAACGCGCCTCCCATCGTCGGCGTGCCCGCCTTCGGCAGGTGCGACTTCGGGCCGTCGTCGCGCACGCGCTGGCCGATCTGCCGCTGCGACAGCGAACGGATCATCCACGGGCCGACCAGAAACGAAATCGACAGTGCGGTGAGCGCGCCGAGAATCGCGCGCAGGGTCAGATAATTGAACACCCGGAAGCCGGAGTGCCATTCGCTGAGATGCTGGGCGAGGTAGAGGAGCAAGATTGGATCCTTAGTGGTCGGCTGGTGTGGACGGCGCAACGGCGAGCGCCGCCGCGACGCGTTCCAGCCGGTTGGCGCGCGAACCTTTGATCAACACCGCGATGCCCGGCGCGAGCGTGCTGCGCGCTTCGCCGATGAGCGCATCGATGTCAGCGAACCATTGCGCGCCGCGGCCGAACGCTTCCACCGCAAAATGCGAACTGGGACCGATGGCGAGCAGGCGGTGCACACCGGCCTGCTTTGCATAGCGGCCGACTTCGGCGTGCAGTTCGTTCGAGCTGTCGCCGAGTTCGCGCATGTCGCCGAGCACCAGCCAGCGCGCGCCGCCGAAACTGCGCAGCGCATCCAGGCCCGCCTTGAGCGAACTCGGGTTGGCGTTGTACGAATCGTCGACGAGGAACGCGCCGTTGATCGCAGGCTTGAGTTCGAGCCGGCCGGCGACCGCGCGCATCGCCGCGAGGCCGCTGACGATCTGCTGCAGGCTCGCGCCCGCGGCATGCGCGACGGCAGCGGCGCCCAAGGCATTGCGCAGGTTGTGCAATCCGGCGAGGCCGAGCGTGGCAGGCTGATTGCCGGCCGGTGTCACCAGATCGAAATCGATCTTGAAACCATTCGTATCGCTGCTAGCCAGCACTTTGTGCGCCATGAAATCCGCTTGCTGTTCGAAACCGAACGTCAGCACCTTCTCGGCCGCACGGTTCTCGCGCCACTGTGCCGCGAAGGCATCGTCGGCATTGATCACCGCCACGCCATTCGCCGGCAGGCTGCGGAACATCTCGCCTTTGCCGTTGGCTACGCCTTGCAGGCTGCCGAACCCTTCGAGATGTGCGGCCCCCGCGTTGGTGACAATGCCGATGGCTGGCTCGGCAATGCTCGCCAGATGCGCGATCTCGCCCTCGTGATTGGCGCCCATTTCGATGATGGCGAAGCGATGCGTCGCATTCAGTTCCAGCAGCGTCAGCGGCACGCCGATGTGATTGTTCAGGTTGCCGCGCGTGATCAGGCACGGCCCGAGCTGCGACAGGATCGCGCCGATGATTTCCTTCGTCGTCGTCTTGCCGTTGCTGCCGGTGACGCCGATGACGGGAATGTCGAACTGCCGCCGCCATTCGCGCGCGAACGCCGACAAGGCGGCGAGCGGGTCGTCGACCACGATCTGCGGCAGCGCGATGCCGAGCGGGCGCTGCACCAACGCCGCGGCGGCGCCACGCTCGGCGGCGGCAGCGACGAAATCATGGCCATCGAAATTCGGGCCGGTAAGCGCGACGAACAGCGCGCCACGCCGCAGCGTGCGCGTGTCGGTGGACACGCTGCTGAACGCGCGGTTCTCGCCGACGAGTTCGCCCTGGCTGTAGCGCACGAATTCGTTGAGTTGCCAGTCGATCACGCGCGTCTCTCCTTGAGCGCTGCCTGCACCACGGCCCGGTCGCTGAAATAGCGCTTTTCGAGGCCGACGATCTGGTAGTCCTCGTGGCCCTTGCCCGCAATCAGCACGACATCGCCCGCCGTCGCGCGATGCAGCGCGGTTGCAATCGCCGCCGCGCGGTCGCGCTGCAGGACGACGCGATCGGGATGCGCCATGCCCGCGACGATCTGCGCGACGATGCTGTCGCCGTCCTCGGTGCGTGGATTGTCGTCGGTCACGACTACTGCATCGGCCAGACGTTCGGCCACCGCGCCCATCAGCGGCCGCTTGCCCGCGTCGCGGTCGCCGCCGCAGCCGAAGACGCAGAACAACTTGCCGATGCAGTGGCTGCGTGCCGCGGCCAGCGCCTTCTCCAGCGCGTCGGGTGTGTGTGCGTAGTCGACGATTGCCAATGCCGAGCCGCTCACGGAAAAAGTCTCCATGCGGCCCGGCGGAGCTACGCATTGTTCGATGGCGCGCGCGGCCGCATCGATAGAAATATCCCAGCCCAGCAGCACGCCCAGCACCGCGAGCACGTTGTCGACGTTGAAGTCGCCGACGAACTGCGAACGAATCGTGACCGAGCCTCGGTGGCTTTCGATCTCGATCTCCAGGCCGTGCGCCGCGGCAACGACCCGGCGTGCCAGCACGTAAGCCAGCGCATGGGATTGAGCCGGGAAGAAATCCAACGCCGCCTCGCGGCGCGTGCACACCATCAGCGACTCACCCTCATAACTCGCCGCCAGTTCGCGGCCGAAGGCGTCGTCCACGTTGATGACCGCATGCCGCAGCTGCGGCCACGCGAACAGCCGCGCCTTCGCCGCGCCGTACGCTTCCAACGTGCCGTGATAGTCGAGATGATCACGCGTGAGGTTCGTGAACACCGCCGTGTCGACACGCAAACCGGCGATACGATGCTGATCGAGTGCATGTGACGAAACTTCGAGACCCAGGTGCGTGACGCCCGCATCGCGCAGCTCGGCAACTTCGCGATGCAGGGTCACGGCATCCGGCGTGGTGTGCGTGCCGGACTTGATCGCATCGATGCGGCCGAAACCGAGCGTGCCGCCGTACGCGGCTGGCTTGCCGAGCGCAGCCAACGCGGCGGCGAGCACGTAAGCGGTGGTTGTCTTGCCGTTAGTGCCGGTGATGCCGACGACGCGCACGCTTTGCGATGGCGCAGCGAAGAATCGATCGGCAATCTTGCCGACCAGCGCACTCAATCCGGGAACGGCGAGCAGCGACACGTGCGCGGGAAGCGCCGGAGCAGTCACCGCGTTCGCAGGCTCCCACAGAATGACGCTCGCGCCGGCCTGCACGACCTGCGTCGCAAACGCGATGCCGTGCGTACGCAGGCCAGGCAGCGCGATGAACGCGCCGCCCGGCGTGATCTTGCGGCTGTCGATACTCAGGTCCGTCACGGCAACGTCGGGAGGCAGCACGTCGGTGAGCCCCGCGAGCAGAGCACGCAGACTTTTGGCAGGCGCGATGGGAACACTGGTGTTCACAGTGTTGCTTCCGGACATGGACAGGGCGGATGTGACACGGCTCATCGCTCGCTCGCCTGGGCCAATGTCGTGTTCGGCAGGCGATCCAGGCCATCCGGCGGCACGCCCATCAGCCGCAGCGCGCCAGCCATCACGTTGGAAAACACCGGTGCCGCGACATCGCCGCCGTGGTAACGCTTGCCGCTCGGCTCGTCGATGACGACGATGGCCGCGAGCCGCGGCCGACTCGCCGGCACCACACCACCGAAAGTCGCAATGTGTTGATCGAGCGCGTAGCCGCCGCTGGCGGCCTTGCGCGCCGTGCCGGTTTTGCCGGCGACCCGATAGCCGGACAGCGCCGCGCGATTGCCGGTGCCGTCCTGCGACACGACGCTCTCCATCATCTCCAGCAGTTCATGCGCGACACGCTCGTCGATGACGCGATCCCCGGCGACCGGCTGAGTAGCACGCATCAGCGTCACCGGCCGGCTGATGCCACCCGATCCCAGCGTCGCATAGGCGTGCGCCAGCTGAATCGGCGTCACGGACAAACCATAGCCATAGGAGATCGTGGCCTGGCCGATCTTGCCCCAATGCGCCGGGCTGTTCAGCAGCGCCGCGGATTCGCCCGGAAAACCGCTGCCGGACACGCGTCCGAAGCCGAACGCGTTGAGCGTCTTCCACATCGACTCGGCGGGCAGCGTCATCGACATCTTGGTCATGCCGACGTTGCTCGATTTCGCCAGCACCGTGGTCAGTGAGATCGGGCCCAGATTGTGTTCATCGGTGATCGCCTTTACGCCGACCCGCACCAGGCCGGGCGAGGTGTCGATGATGGTGCTGGCATGAAAGCGTCCCGAGGCCAACCCGGCCGCGGCGACGAACGGCTTGATGCTCGACCCCGGCTCGAAGATGTCGGTGGCGGCGCGATTGCGATAGCGCGACGCAGACACCTGGTCGCGGTCGTTCGGGTTGTACGATGGCTGGTTCACCATCGCGAGAATCTCGCCGGTATCGACGTCGAGCACGACGACCGAACCGGCCTTGGCCTGGTTCTCCTGCACCGCCGCTTTCAATTCGCGATAGGCGAGATACTGAATGCGCAGGTCGATGCTGGTGACGAGATCGCTGCCGGGACGCGGCGCGCGAATGCTTTCGACGTCCTCGACGGTGCGGCCGTAGCGGTCTTGAATGATCCGCTTCGCACCCGGCTCCGCGCCCAGCAGATGGTCGTAGGCCAGCTCCAGGCCTTCCTGGCCGATGTCTTCATATTTCTTCGTGAAGCCGAGCAGATGTCCGGTCACTTCGCCGGCCGGATAGAAGCGCTGATACTCACGCAGCAGGTACACGCCGGGAATTTTCAGCGCGGCGACTTGCGCTGCATCGCTCGGCCGCATGTGGCGCACCAGATAGACGAAGTCGCGCTCCAGGTTGCTGGTCAGCACCTGCGTGAGCCACTTGGTGTCGCGATTCAACGCTTCGGCGAGACGCGGCAGCTGGTCCGACGACTTCATCACCTCGGTCGGCGACGCCCACACCGTGTCCACGGGCATGCTGGCCGCGAGCGCTTCGCCGTTGCGGTCGTAGATGCCGCCGCGATTTGCGGAGAGCTTCGCGACGCGTGTATAGCGCGCATCGCCCTGCCCTTCGAGAAAGCCGTCGTCGAGCAATTGCAGATCCACCGCGCGCGCGACCAGTGCGCCCGCGATCAGCACCAGCGCGCCCAGCACGAAGCGCAGACGGATCGCGTACTGATCGGCGGAGAATGCCTTATTGTCGTTGCGAATCATGGGTCGCTGCGGATCATGGTTGAGTCGCGGTCGCCGTGTTGACCAGCCGCACTTCCTCGGGCCGCGGAATCACCATCTTCAGCCCGGCGCGCGCCGTCTGTTCGACGCGGCCATGCGTCGCCCATGCGCTCTGCTCTATCTTCAATTGGCCCCAGGCAATGTCGAGGCCGTCGCGCTGCGCATGCAGTGCCTGCAATTGCACGAACAGCGCACGCGTTTCATGGCGACTCCACACGACGCCGACAGCCGACGCCAGCAGCAGGCACCACAGAACCGGAATCGAAAGGCGCAGCAGCACGCTCATGCCGCAACTCGCTCTGCAACTCGCATGATCGCGCTGCGTGAACGCGCGTTTCTCGTCACCTCGGCTACCGAAGGATGAATCGCGCGGCCGATGCGTTGCAGTCTGGGACGCGCATGCGGCGGCACGAACGGCAGCCCCGCGTAGACGGGATCTTCCTGCGAATGCTGCTGCATGAAGCGCTTGACGATGCCGTCCTCCAGCGAATGAAAGCTGATGACGCACAGCCGCCCGCCCGGCGCGAGCACGTCCAGCGTGGCCGCGAGCGCGCGCTCGATTTCTTCGAGTTCGCGATTCACCTGGATGCGAATCGCCTGGAAGGTGCGTGTCGCGGGATGCTTGCCAGGCTCGCGCACCGGCACGGCGGCGGCGACGATCTGCGCGAGTTGCAGCGTGCGCGTGAGAGGCTGTTCGGTGCGCGCTTGCACGATGGCGCGCGCGATGCGCTTGGCGAATTTTTCTTCGCCGAATCCCTTGATGACGCGCACGAGTTCGTGCTCGGGTACTTTCGCGAGCCACTGCGCGGCCGTGAAGCCGGCGCTGTTGTCCATCCGCATGTCCAGCGGTCCATCCTGCGTGAAGCTGAAGCCGCGCGCCGGATCGTCGAGCTGCGGAGATGAAACACCGAGATCGAGTAACACGCCGTTGAATCCCCCGACCATGCCCAATTCCCCAACCACTTGCGCCAATTGCGAAAACGGGCTGCTCACCAATCTCAAGCGCGGTTCCGCCGCGAACGCGGCGCGCCCCGCGCGAATCGCGTCCGGATCTCTATCGAGCGCCACGACGCGGCCGTCCGGGCCGAGCAGCGCCAGCAGCGCCGCGGTGTGTCCGCCGCGGCCGAAGGTCGCGTCGAGATACATGCCGCCGCCCGCCATGCCGCCCTCCCCACCAGGTGCCACGCCGAGCGCCGCCAGCACTTCTTCCAGAAGTACCGGTGTGTGTTCGGCCACGACTACAAGGACAACGATGAGAGTTCCGGCGGCAGTTCCTCGGCGGATTCATCCACCTTCAGCCACTGCTCGCGACTCTCGTTCCACAGCGCCTCATCCCACAGCTCGAAGCGGTTGCCCTGCCCGATCAGCATCGCGTTGCGGGACAACGCGGCGTATTCGCGCAAGCTGGGCGGCAGAAGGATGCGACCGCTGCCGTCGAGCTCCAGATCGGTTGCATGGCCGATCATCAGCCGCTGCAGGCGCCGCGCGACCGGGTTCAACGTGGGCAGCCGCCTGAGCTTCAGCTCGATCTCCTCCCACTCCGGCAGGGGATAGATCAGCAGGCAGCGATCGGCCCGATCCACGGTGGCGATCAGCCGGCCGTTGGAGCGCTCCACGATGCGTTCGCGATAACGGGTCGGCATGGCCAGCCGGCCTTTAGCATCGAGCGTTATCTTGTTTGCACCACGGAACATGTTTCACTTCGAACTTAAGTCAGAGCGGCCATGATTCGCCCCTCTTTCCCATACGTTCCCACTTTTTCCCACCGGCGCGAACTATAGGGAGCGCGCAAGTCGCAAGTCAAAAAAATTTCCGAAATTTCCTCTTTGCCGACAGGGACTTAGCGCACGCCTTGACAAGCTCGAAAAAGCACTCGCAGCAGAATCAATCCAATCAGTGAGTTAAGCGTGCTTGTTGATGTAAGGGCACAAGCAGAGCCGCTGCGCCATGACCAACCCCTCGCGCCACGCGGGAGAGGCTACGCGCGGATCTGCGCACCAAAGGGGCGCGGAACCGGTGTTGGAACGGCGAAATGTGTGGAAAGGTGGCGCGGACGGGGTCGGTGGAAGATACAAAAACTAATCGATAGGTCTGTGTGAAGTGGCACGCCAACTCACGACTTCGTTTAGTTAAAGCTGATGTTTTTTGTTAAGTGCTCGCGGGCTTGTGCGCCATCTGCTTCGCGATCCGGCCCCCTCCCCCGGGGGGGGGGGGGGGGGGGGGGGGGGGGGGGGGGGGGGGGGGGGGGGGGGGGGACGCCGCCCCCCCCCCCCCCCCCCCCCCCCCCCCCCC
>Ga0307509_10000802_pt1 | contig 53907 bp, 47 predicted proteins | sample 10_EM_MG_FD_202245 | JGI IMG/M metagenome (GOLD analysis project Ga0307509, IMG submission 202245) | Populus trichocarpa ectomycorrhiza microbial communities from riparian zone in the Pacific Northwest, United States - 10_EM | ecosystem: Host-associated > Plants > Roots > Unclassified | place... | reverse complement strand
CGGGCGCGGTGATTGTCACATGCGGCTTCAGCAGGTAGGCCGCCATCATCGGCGTGAGCAGCCGCGCCACCAGCAGCGACACCAGCACCGCGACCGACGCCGTCACGCCGAACGGCCCGAAGAACTTGCCGGGAATGCCGCCCATGAAGGCGGTCGGCAGGAACACCGCGACCAGCGTGAAGGTGGTGGCGATGACCGCCAGGCCGATCTCGTCGGCTGCTTCCATCGCCGCCTGCCGCGGCGTCTTGCCCATGCGCAGATGGCGCACGATGTTCTCGACCTCGACGATCGCGTCGTCCACGAGGATGCCCACCACCAGCGACAGCGCCAGCAGCGTGATCAGGTTGAGCGTGTAGCCCAGGGCGCTCATCACCGCGAAGGTCGGGATGATGGACAGCGGCAGCGCGATCGCCGAGACGAAGGTCGCGCGCCAGTCACGCAGAAAGGCCCACACGACGATGACGGCGAGCAGGGCGCCTTCGTAGAGCAGATGCATCGAGCCGTCGTAGTTGTCCTGCGTCGGCTGCACCGTGTCGTAGGCTTCCTCGATGCGGACTTGCGGGTGCGCCGCAGCGAACGCGGCGACCGCGCGGCGCACCGCGGCCAGCACGCTGACCTCGCTGGTGCCGCGCAGGCGCTCGATGCTGAAGCCGACCGCGGGTTGGCTGTCGATCGCGGCGTAGGCGAAGCGCTCTTCGACGGTGTCGCCGACGCGGGCGATCTGGTCCAACCGCACGGCCGACTTGGTGCCGCCGGCCGAGGTCACGGGAATGGCGAGCGCCGCCAGGTCATCGGGCGTCTCGAGCCGGCCCAGCGTGCGCACCGACTGATTCGATGCGCCGACCTTGCCGCGCCCGCCCGAGGCATCGGTCTGCACTGCGGCGATCTGGGTCGACACGTCGACCGGCGACAGCCCCATGCCGGCCAGCGCTGCGGCGTCGAGCCTGACCTGGACCTCGCGCTCGACGCCGCCCAGACGCGTGAACGCACCCACGCCCTTGACGCCGCGCAGGGCCTTGGCCAGGTCGTTGTCGACGAACCAGGACAGGTCGGCCTCGCTCAGGTGCAGGGCCTGCACGGTGTAGGTCACGAGCGCTTCGCCCGAGCGCGTGACCTTGGCGATCACCGGCGCCGCCATGTTGGACGGCAGGTCGGCACGCGCGCTGTCCACCGCGTTGCGCACCGCGCTGAGGTCTTCTTCGGGGTCGGTGTCGACCTCGAAGCTGACGCTGATCGCGACCGCGCCATCGGTGATCGTGGTCGTGATGTGTTCGACGTGCCCGAGCGTGGCGAGCTTGTCCTCGATCTTGCGGGCGACCTCGGTCTCGAGCTGGCTGGGCGCGGCGCCTTCGAGCGTGGCGGTGACCGAGATCGTCGGCGTGTCGAAGTCGGGGAAGTTCTGGATGGGCAGGCGGTGCAGGCCGATCAGGCCCGCGGCCGTCAGCACGATGAACACCAGCAGCGCCGGGACCGGGTTGCGGATGGACCAGGCAGAGACGTTCATGAGGCGCTCCGTGCCGAAGTGGTCGCGGCCGGTATCGTGGTGTCGCGCACCTGCACCGTGTCGCCGTCCTTCAGGAAGCTGCCGCCGCCGTTGACGACGCGGGCCGTCGCGGCCAAGGTGCCCACCACCTCGACCTGCTCGCCGACGCGGCGGCCGGTCTGCACTTGGCGTTGCGCGACGCGCGCGTCGGTGCCGATCTCGAACACATAGCTGTTGCCGTCGCGCAGCGTGACCGCCGTCGAGGGCAGCACGGTCGCGACCGCCGCGCCGGTGCCGATCTCGCCGTGCACGTAGACGCCCGGGTGAGCGCCCGTTGCCAGCGCCGTGGCCGGCAGGTCGAAGTAGGCGATGCCGGTGCGCGTGTTGGCGTCCAGCGTCGGCGCCACCAGGCGCAGGCGCGCGTCCACCGTCTTGCCGTCGGGCAGGGTGACGCGCGCGAGCTGGCCGATGCGCAGCCGGCCGATCTGGCGCGCGGTGACCTCGGCGCGCCACTCCAGCCGCTGCTGCCGCATCAGCTGGAACAGCTCGGTGCCGGCGCTCACCACCTGCCCCAGCGAGGCGCTGCGCGCGGTGACGATGCCGTCGTCGATGGCGACGATGCGGGCACGGGCAAGCGCGATGCGCTGCGTGTCGAGCGTGGCCAGTGCCGCATCGAGCGTCGCCCGGGCGGTCTGCGCGCTCACCTGGTAGTCGAGCACCTTCTGTTCGGACAGCGTGCCGTTGTCCTTGAGGCGGCGCGCGCGCTCGGCTTCGGCATCGGCCTGCGCCAGTTTGCCGCGCGCCTGCGCCACGTTGGCCTCCTGCGAGCGCAGGTCGGCGGCCAGGCTGTCGCTGGACAGGCGCGCCAGCACCTGCCCCTTGCGGACCACGCTGCCCACGTCGGCCAGCATTTCGACGATGCGCAGGCCGGACGATTCGCTGGAGATGCTGGCGGTCTGCCAGGCGTAGATGCCGCCCGAGGCACCGGTGGCCAGCGGCCACTCCAGGCTTTGCGGCCGGACGGCATCGACGGTCAGGACCGCGGTGGCCGCTGCCTCGGTGACCGGCGCCGCGGCGGCACGCGACCGCACCAGTGCCGCAGCAGCGGCGAGCGCCAGCACGGCGGTGGCGATGACGAGAATGCGGCGAGACATGGCCATGGAGTTCACTTGACGTTGACGGACGGGGCCGCGAAGGAGAGAGAGGGACCGGCGAGCGCGCGATCGGCCGTGTCCGCCGGTGTCGCGGCCGCCGTCGCGGTCGCGTCCCAGCCGCCGCCGACCGCCTTGTAGAGCGCGACGCCGTAGAGCAGGCGGTCGCGCTGCACCGTGATCAGCGACTGCGCGGCCGAGATCGCATCGCGGCGCGTCTGCTCGTAGCTGAGCAGGCTGTCGCTGCCGGCGCGCCAGCTCGCTTCGGTGGCCGTTGCCACGGCGCGGTAGCCGTCGGCGCTGCGCTTCACGTCGGCCTCGCGGGCTTCGGCGCTGGCGAGGCGCACCAGACCCTGCTCGACCTCCTGAACGGCGGTGCCCACGGCATCCCGGTAGTCGGCCAGTGCGATGGTGTAGCTGGCTTCGGCCGAGCGCACCGAGGCCTGGGCCGACCCGCCGTCGAACAGCGGTATCGACAGGCTGGGACCGAAGGACCACGGCGTGCTCAAGACCTGGCCGCTGCCCGGCGCCACGACGCTGCGTGAAATCGACCCACTCAGCGACAAGCGCGGGTAGCGGCCGGCTTCGGCCGCGCCGATGCTGGCGCTGGCGGCGGCGAGCGCACGTTCCTTCGCGACCACGTCGGGGCGTTGGCTCAACAGCGCCACCGGCAGGCTTTGCACCGCGAACGGTGCAGCTTGCAGCGGACGGTCGGCGGCGGTGGCGAGCAGCGTGCGCAGTGCCGGTTCGGCCAGGCCGGTCAACGGCACCAGCGCCTTCACGTCGACCTCGCACTCGGCCTCCTGGGCCAGCAGGCTGGCGCGCGCGCTCGCGGCACTGGCCTCTGCAAGCGCCGCATCCGTCGAGGAGCTGGCGCCGGCGCGGTAGGACCCGATCGTGATCCCTGCAGTGGCCTGGCGCGACGTGGCATCGGCGCGCGTCAACTGCAGCGTCGCCAGGCAGGCGCGGTAGGTGATGTAGTCGGTCGCCACCTCCGCGGCCAGTGACACACGGGTGTCGTTCCAGTCGGCCTCGCGTGCCTGCGCCGTGGCTTCGCCGGCTTCGACGTTGCGGCGCACGCTGCCGAACAGGTCGAGCTCCCAGCTCGCGTCCAGCCCGGCGCTGACGGTGGTGTTGGTGCCGGCGCCGGTGGCTGCGTTGGCGCGTGTCGCGCTGCCGCTGCCGGTCAGCGTCGGCGATCCCGAGGCCTTCGAACTCGCGAGGGCGGCACGCGCCGAGGCGATCTGCGCGGCCGCCTTCTGCATCGAGGGGTTGCTCGCATACGCGGCGCGCTGCAACTCGGTCAGCACCGGGTCGCCGAGGCGGGCCCACCAGTCTTGCAGCTGCGCGGCCTCGCCCTGGTGGGGCAGCGCAGCCTGCCAGGTCGAGGGCAGCGCGAGCGCATCGGGCGTCGGGGCCTGGTAGGTCGGACCGACCGCCGCGCAGGCGCCGAGCAACGCGACCGTCAGCGTGGCGGCCAGCCCGCGCGCCGTGTCGGACGCTCCTCGGGGCACATTGGTCGCAGGGATCGGGGGCATGATGATGAGCGGCGCGGCAGGCATGATGGCGATGCCGAAATCATGCGTGGCAGACCCGAAAAGCTCCGTCAGCAAAGCCTAAAGAAACGTAAGGATCCGGGCGTCGCCGCGTGTTCGGCCCGATGATCCGGCCCCTGATGCAACAACTCACAATGCACCCACACCACCGATCGGAGCGACCGTGATCCCCAGCGTGCTGCTGGTGGACGACGACGTCGAGCTCGTCGGCTTGCTGGCCGACTACCTGCGGCGTGATGGCTTTGCGACCACACTGGCGCACGACGGCGCGACGGCCATCGCCGAGGCGCTGGGCGGGCGCCACGACATCGTCGTGCTCGACGTGATGATGCCGCGCATGACCGGCGTCGAAGTGCTGCGCTGCCTGCGCGCGCAAAGCCGCATTCCGGTGTTGATGCTGACCGCGCGCGGCGACGACATCGACCGCATCCTCGGCCTGGAGCTCGGCGCCGACGACTACGTGCCCAAGCCCTGCTCGCCGCGCGAATTGGCGGCGCGCTTGCGCGCGATCCTGCGCCGGCTCACCCCGATCACGGACGAGGCGGCGGATGGCCCGGCATTGCGCGTCGGCGCGCTGACGCTGCGCCCGGAACGCCGCAGCGCGGAGTGGAACGACCAGCCCCTGAGCTTCACCGGGGCCGAGTTCAACCTGCTCGAACAACTGGTGCGCCAGGCTGGGCGCCTGGTGACCAAGCGCGAGCTGTCGGAGCGTGCCCTTGGCCGGCCGTTGGCGCGCTTCGACCGCAGCATCGACGTGCACATCAGCAGCATCCGCCAGAAGCTCGCGGCGTGCGCACCCGAAACCGACCTGATCAAGACGGTGCGTGGCATGGGCTATCAGTTCACCAAGGAGTGACGATCGACCATGGGCCGTCTGTTCTGGAAGTTCTTTGCAGCGTTCTGGGTCGGTCTCGCGACCGTGGCCCTGATCGTTGCAGCCGGTGTGTGGCTTGCCAGGTGGTTCGATCTGGCTCCTGTGTCACGCGCGGAGCTGGTACGCATGAACTTCGACCTGCAGACCACCCGGGGGCTGATCCAGATGGGAGACATGGCTGCGGTCCGTTACATCGTGGGTGCCATCGACGACGAGATGCATGCGGCTCCCTACGTGATCGACAGCCATGGCAAAGACCTGCTCGGCCGTCCGATCGGGCCTGAGCTGTGGTCGCAGATCCAGGCGGCGCCCGAACAGCTCGACCTGGCCGGAGCGCGTCGCGGACTCGGTGCAGTGCAACGCGTGGCGACGACGGACGGTTCGGTGGTCACCGTGTTCGCGCCCGCCGCGGCCGTGCGGACGGCCATGGGCAGGGCCTCGGAGAAAACACCGCCGCCCTTCTGGTTGCCGATTCTCGCGACGGCTCTGATCAGCACCTTGTTCGGCGGGTTCATGGCGTGGTACGTCTCGCATCCGATCCGGACCCTGCAATGGGCACTGCAGCGCGTGGCCGCGGGCCAGCTCGACACCCGGGTGCAAGGGCTGATGGGTCGACGCCGCGACGAGCTGGCCGAACTGGGCGCCGACTTCGACCGCATGGCGCAGCGCATGCAGTTGCTGGTCGGCGCGCAGCAGCGTCTGCTGCACGACGTGTCGCACGAACTGCGATCACCGCTGGCGCGCATGCAGGCGGCGATCGGCCTGGCGCGCCAGCAGCCCGAGCGCGCAGCGGCCATGCAGGACCGCGTCGAACGCGAGTCCATGCGCCTGGACGCGCTGGTCGGCGAACTGCTGACACTGGCGCGGCTGGAGACCGATGCGACGCCAACGGCGCACGCACGCCTCGACGTGGTGGAGCTGCTCGCCGAAGTCTGCGACGACGCACGCTTCGAAGCACGGGCAGCGAAGCGCGATCTGGTGTTCACGGCGAACGGCGGCTACCTGGCCGAGGTCAGCGGCGAACTGCTCTACCGCGCGTTCGAGAACGTCGTGCGCAATGCCGTGAAGTTCACGCGCGAGGGCACGGTGGTGTCGGTGGTCGCCGAGGTGAGATCGACGGGTCTGGTGATCACCGTGAGCGACCAGGGACCGGGTGTGCCGGAGGAGGCGCATGCCCAGATGTTCGAGCCGTTCCAGCGCGTCGGCGATGCAGGGGTGGACGGCTTCGGCCTGGGCCTGACCATCGCCAAGCGCGCGATCGAATCGCACGGCGGACGCATCGAGGCGCACGCGGCGGCCGGCGGCGGTCTGGCCATCCGCATGAGCCTGGGCCGGGCGGATCTGCTGGACCCGCCGCACCCGCTCGCGGCCTGACCGAGACCGTCAGGCGGCGGTGCCCCGCTTACAGGCGCCTGCTCAGAACGACGCCCATTCGTCGTCGGCCTCTGGCTTGGCGATCGCCACAGGCTTGACCGGAGCGACCGGCAGACGCGCGACGTTGGTCGCGCGGTTCGGGCCGCGGCGTTCGACCATCGCAGCCGGTTTGGACTTGGCGACAAGCACCGGCGCCTTCGCGACCGGACGCGCCGGCGGCTTGGCCGCGGGCGCCAGGTGGCGCGCCGCATCGTGCCCGATCTTGAACACCGCGACCGCCTCGACCAGGCGATCGGCCTGCGTCTTCAGGCTCTCGGCGGCGGCCGCGCTCTCTTCGACCAGTGCGGCGTTCTGCTGGGTCGCGCGGTCCATCTGTGTGACGGCCTCGCCGACCTGTGCGACACCGCTGCTCTGCTCGGTGCTGGCGGCGCTGATCTCGCCCATGATGTCGGTGACGCGGCGGATCGAGGTCACGACCTCCTGCATCGTCGTGCCGGCGCGGTCGACCAGGGCGGTGCCGTGCTCGACGCGCTCGACGCTGGCCGAGATCAGGGTCTTGATGTCCTTGGCGGCTTCGGCGCTGCGCTGCGCGAGGCTGCGCACTTCGCTGGCGACGACCGCGAAGCCGCGGCCTTGTTCGCCGGCACGCGCCGCTTCGACCGCCGCGTTCAGGGCCAGGATGTTGGTCTGGAACGCGATGCCGTCGATCACGCCGATGATGTCGGCGATCTTCTTCGAGCTGTCGTTGATGCCCTTCATCGTGCCGACGACTTCGCCGACGACCTCGCCCCCCTGGATCGCGACCGTCGATGCGGCGGCGGCCAGCTGGTTGGCCTGGCGCGCGTTGTCGGCGTTCTGACGCACGGTGGCGTTCAGTTCTTCCATCGACGCGGCGGTCTCTTCGAGCGAGGCGGCCTGCTGTTCGGTGCGTGACGACAGGTCGTTGTTGCCCTGGGCGATCTGCGCCGATGCGGTGGCGACGCCCTCGGCGTTGCGGCGCACTTCGCCGACGGTGGTCGCCAGGCGCGTCTTCATCTCGTGCAGCGCGGCCAGCAGCAGGCCGGTTTCGTTGCGGCCGTCGGCGCGGATCTCCATCGCCAGGTCACCGGCCGCGACGGCGCGGGCGATGCCTACCGCCTCGACGATGGGGCGCGTGGTCGAGCGGATGATCCAGACAGCGAGCACGCAGGCGAGCGCGAAGGCCGCCGCAAGCAGCGACGCCACCGTGACCTTGGTGCTCTGGACCGAGGCGTTGACCTCGGCACCCGATTCGTCCATCAGCTTGTCCTGCAGGGCGATCAGGTCTTCGATCCGGTCCATGTAGGCGATCTGAACCGGGCGTACCTCTTTGACCAACGCGATCCTGGCCTCATCCATCTTGCCGGCGCGCAGCAGCTCGATCGTGTGATCGCGCGGCGCACGGTAGGCGGCGCGTGCCTCGGCCAGCTTGGCGTAGGCGGTTTTACCGGCGTCGCTGGTCAGGTTCTGCTTGAGCTTGTCCATGTTCTCATTGGCGCGCTTGGAGCTGCCGCCGATGATGTCGTACTGGGCCTTGATGTCGGCCGGTTCGGACATGATGAACAGGTTGCGCAGCGCCTGCGACACGTCGTTGTTCCCCAACTTGATGTCGTTGGCGACGCGGACGTTGACGTAGCGGTCGTCCATCACGGTCGAGAATGCCCGCTGCACGCCCACCACCTTGTAGATGGCCAGGCCGCCGAGCACGGCCATGGCCAGCGCCATCGCGGCGAAGGCAAGGGTCAGTCGGGTCGATATCTTCATCTGGGCGAGGTTCATGGAGGGCGGTTCCTGAAATCGGAAATCGTGAATGGATTTCCGGTTTTCGGCGCCGCGCGCCCAAACTTGACCTCTGCCGTGGCCCCAGCCTCCCGGATCGCGCCGTTCAGCGCTCGACGGTCTTGTTCCAGCGTGTGTTCCACTCCGGCCGCAATGCGTTCACCGCGTCCCAGTCCAGCGTGTTCACGGTCTTCATGTAGACCTTGAATTGGTCGACCGTGGCCTGTGCGGCCGGGTTGCTCGGCTGCGTCTTCAGGTTGGACGGGATCTGGTTGCCGAACTCGAGCGCGGCGGATTGCGCCTGCGGCGTCAGCAGGAACTCGGCGAGCTTCTGCGCCATCGCCGGGTTGCCGTTGTTCGCGGTCACGCACTCGGCGACCATCAACAAGACCGAGCCTTCCTTGGGCTGCGCATATTCCATCGGGATGCCACGCCCCTTCTGGGTCGCGACGGCGGTGGGCGTGAACGGGAAGATCGCGGCCTCGCCGGTCTGCACCATCTCCGACAGCTTGGCCGAACTCGGGATGTACTCGAGCACATTCGGGCCGATGGTGCCGGCCCACTTGCTGAAGCCCGGATCGACGTTCTTGTCGGTGCCGCCCTGGATGCGGTTGAACATCAGGAAGCCGTGCAGCCCGAAGCTGCTCGCGGGCATCGACTGGAACACGACCTTGCCCTTGAACTTCGGGTCGGCGAAGTCCATCCACGAGGTCGGCGCGGCCCACTTCTTCTCGTCGAACATCTTCTTGTTGTAGCCGATGCCGGTCATGCCGACGTTCACGCCGGCGGCCATGTCGCCGGCCATGCGCGCGCTCGGGTAGAGGTCTTTCAGCGTGGGCGAGTCAGTGAGCTTCTGGCACAGCCCCATCTTGATCGCGCGCACCATCACGCCGTCGTCGAGGAACATCACGTGCACCGGCGGCTTCTCCTTGCTGGCCTGCACCTTGGCGAGGATGTCCGACGAGGTGCCGGGCACGACCACGACCTTCACGCCGTAGATCTTCTCGAAGGCGGGGAACACGTACTTGGTGTACGAGCGCTCCATGTCGCCGCCGTTCATGCCGATGTAGAGCGTCTTGTCCTGCGCGTGCGCGGTGGTGGCGATCAGCGCGGCGGCCAGCAGGCCGAGGGTGGGGTTGAGTCGGGACATGGTCAGTGCACTCCTTGCGATGACGTGGTGAAAGCGGGGGTGAAGCGGGTGATGGCGAAGGCGTCGAGCGCGACGTTTGAGCGTCCGCGGTGGATCAGTTCGGCGAGTGCCTCGCCGACGGCCGGGCCGATCTGGAAGCCGGCGCCGCAGAAACCGAACGCGTGGATCAGCTGCGGCGTCGCCGGGCTGGCGCCGATGACGGGGTGGTGATCGGGCAGCGAGCCTTCGACGCCGCTCCAGAAGCGGATCACGTGCGCGTGTTCCAGCGCCGGGAACAGCGTCGCCATGCGGTCGCACAGTTCGCCGATCGCGCGCGCGGTGGGCACGGCATAGAGCGAGCCGCTGGGCGCACCGCGGCTGCCGCCCATCACGCAGTTGCCGCGCGTCGTCTGCCGGCCGTAGATGCCGCCGCCTTCGACGCCGACGTTCACGTCCATGAAGCGCGGCACCGCCTCGGTGACGGCCATGCCGGGGTGGATGGTGGTCATCGGCGCCGTGTCGCCGAAGCGCTCGGCGACCTCCAAGGCCCAGGCACCGGCGCAGTTCAGCAGCCAGCGGGAATGCACGGTGGTGCCACGGCCGTTGCCGACGACGAAGCCGTCGCCGGTGGTCGCGAGTTCGGTGACCTCGCAGTGCTCGATCACGCGGGCACCGGCGGCTTGCGCGGCGCGCGCGAACGCGGGCGAGACCAGGCGCGGGTTGGCGTGGCCGTCCTCGGCGCAGAACGAGCCGGCGATGGCCTGCTCGCCCAGCCACGGGTGGGCGCGGCGGAACGCGATGCCGGTCTGCAGGTGCAGGTCCAGGCCGTGCTCGCGCACTTCGCGGCCATAGGTTTCGAGCTTGTGCAGGTCGGCCTCGGAGCGCGCCAGCTTCAGGTGGCCCGCCTGCACGTACTCGCCGTCGATGCCGATCAGCTCGGGCAGCCGTGCCCACAGCGCGCGCGCGCGCAGTGCCAGTGGCAGCTGCGCGATCGCGCGGCCCTGCGTGCGCACGCCACCGTAGTTGACGCCGCTCGCGGCCGCGCCGCACAGCCCACGTTCGAGCAGCACGACCGACAGGCCGAAGCGGCGCAGGAACAGCGCGGCCGACGCGCCGACGATGCCGCCGCCGATGATGGCGACGTCGGCGCGCAATTGCTCAGTCATCTTCGTCTTCCGGCACGACGGTGCTCGGCGCGCGGTCGTGCAGCAGGCTGATCGGCAGCGGTTTGATCGGCGCCTGGCCGCGCAGCCGTCCGACCTCTTTCAACTCGCAACCGGCGGCATCGGCCAGCAAGCGCGCGGCGGCGGGCGCGCACATGCGGCCCTGGCAGCGGCCCATGCCGATGCGCGTCAGCGCCTTCAGCCGGTTCAGTTCGCGCGCGCCGGTGTCGCGAACACAGGCGCGCAGTTCGCCGGCGGTGATCTCTTCGCAGCGGCAGACGATCAGGTCGTCGGGGGCCTCGGTGGCCCAGCGGGTGGGCAGTGCGAACGCGGTCTCGAGGCCGCGACGGAAGGTGATGTGTGCGGTGGTCTCGCGCTCGATCTGCGCGGCGCGGCCCATCGCGGTCGGTTGAACCAGGTCTTCGAGCGCGGCCAACGCGGCACGTGCGCCCGACAGCTCGGCCGCGTCGGCGCCGAGGATGCCGGCGCCATCGCCCGCGAGGTAGACGCCGCGCACGCTGCTGCGGCCCGCGGCATCGCGTGTCGGCAGCCAGGCCTGGTCGATCGCGTCGTGGTCGAACGCGCAGCCGGCCAGGTCGGCGAGTTGGGTCTCGGCGCGCAGGCCGTGGCCGACGCCGATGGCGTCGCAGGCGGTGGTGTGTGTGACGCCGTTGGCGCGCCAGGTCAGCGCGGTGACGCGCTCGCTGCCTTCGGCCTTCAGCAGCGACACGCCGCCGTGAAGCGGGACGCCCGCGAGGCGCAGCCGTGCCAGAAAGTACGCGCCTTTGGCCGCGACGGCGGGCCGCGCCAGCATGCGCGGTGCGGCGCGCAGTTTGGCGGACGCGGGTGCGCTGTCGAGTACCGCCGCGACCTGCCCGCCGTGGCTCGCGTACTGCCACGCGACGAGGTAGAGCAGCGGCCCGGTGCCGGCGAACACCACGCGCGGGCCGATCAGGCAGGCCTGGTACTTCAGCGCCACCTGGGCCGCGCCCAGCGTGGTGACGCCGGGCAGCGTCCAGCCGGGGAAGGGCAGCACGCGGTCGGTGGCACCGGTGGCGAGAATCAGTGCGTCGAAGGGCAGCGCGTGCGTGCGGCCGGCGTGCAGCAATTGCAGCGTGTTCGCCTCGACCTGCCAGACCAGCGTGTTCGGGCGGTAGTCGATGTGCGGCAGCAGCGACTCGAAGCGATCGAGCACGGCGGCGGCGCGACCGACCTCGAAGCCGTACAGGTCGCGGCGCTCGCGTTGCATCACGGCCGGGGGCTGGCGGTAGATTTGCCCGCCGAAACGCTGCGCCTCGTCGATCACGACGGGTCGCTGGCCGGCCGCGACCAGCTGCTCTGCGGCGCGCATGCCGGCCGGGCCGGCGCCGACGATCACGAAGGTTTTCGTCGTCATCGCGGCGCGCCGGTGCGCACGCGCATGCCGGGTTCGACGAAGGTGGTGCACGCGCGCAGCCGTTCGCCGTCAACCAGTTGCACCCAGCAGTCCTGGCAGGCGCCCATCAGGCAGAAGCCGGCACGTGGGGTGCCGCTGAACTCGGCCTGGCGCAGCCGCGTGCCCTGGGTGAGGATGGCGGTGAGCACGGTGTCGCCTTCGAGCGCCGTGCAGGGCCGGCCGTCGAGTTCGAAGGCGACCGCTTCTCTGTCGACGCCGTCGATGCGGTGCAGGATGGGGATCGCGCTCAATGCTGCCCCACCAGAACCTTGTCCAGCCCGTACAGCCGGTCCAGCACGATCATCGCGACCGCCGTGACCGCGATCATCAGCGCCGACACCGCGGCCATCATCGGGTCGATCGACTCGGTGGCGATCATGTACATGCGCACCGGCAGCGTCACCGTTTGCGGCGAGGTGATGAAGATCGACATCGTGACCTCGTCGAAGCTGTTGATGAAGGCCAGCATCCAGCCGCCGGTGATGCCGGGCAGCATCAGCGGCAGCGTGATGCGGCGGAACACCGTCCAGTGGCTCGCGCCGAGCGACAGCGCGGCTTGCTCGGCGCTGCGGTCCAGCCCCGCGAGCGCGGCGACGACCAGGCGCAGCGCGTAGGGCGTGATGATCACGACGTGCGCGAGCGTCAGCCAGGCCGACGAGCCGGTCGCGCCGAACAGCGAGAACAGGCGCAGCAGCGCGACGCCGAACACCAGATGCGGCACGATCAGCGGCGACAGCAGCAGCGCGTTCAACGCGCTGCGGCCGGGGAACTCGTAGCGCGCGATCGCGATCCCGGCCGGCACCGCGAACAGCACTGCGAGCGTCGCAGCGGCGGTTGCGACGCCGAGGCTGTTCCGGAAAGACTGCATCAGGTCGGAGTGTTCGAACACCGCGCGGAACCAGCGCAGCGAGTAGGTTCCCCACGGAATCGACAGCGTGTTCTCGGGCGTGAACGCGACCAGGCAGACGATCACCATCGGCGCGAGCATGAACACGGTCACGGCCGCGTGGAAGAGGAGGGCGAGTGGGCCGATGCGTCGCATGGACTAGGGCCTGTTAACGCTATCGGAGGGCTCGCGCCGGGCTGCCACAGGCCACAGGGCTAGGCGCGAACGAGGCCGTGTGCCTTCGGCACACAACGAGTGAGCAACGACGCCCTGTGGCCTGTGGCAGCCCGGCCCGAAGGGTGATCTCACCAAACAGTCGCCAGCGGCGTTGCAAATCCTCGCCATAGTGGCCGCTATGGCTGCGGTTTGCGCCTTGCTGACGACTGTTTGGTGAGTCACGCGAGTCCTCCGATAGCGTTAACAGGCCCTACCCCATCCGCTTCTTGTACGCGGACTCGAGCATCGCGTTGTAGGTGAGCATCACGACGAGATTGCTCAGCAGCAGAACCAGTGCGACCGCGGCGCCCAGCGGCCAGTTCAGCTCGTGCAGGTACTCGTCGTAGATCACGGTCGCGACCATCTTCAGCCGCCGCCCGCCGAGCAGCCCCGGAATCGCAAACACGCTGACGCTCAGCCCGAACACGATCAGGCTGCCCGACAGCAGCCCCGGCGTGATCTGCGGCAGCACGATGCGGCGCATCACGGTGAAGGGCGAGGCGTTCAGCGACAGCGCCGCGTTCTCGACCATCGGATCGAGCTTCTGCAGCGAGGTCCAGACCGGGATCACCATGAACGGCAGCATCACGTGCACCAGCGCAATCACCACCGCGACCGGCGTGTAGAGCATCTTGACCGGGCCGATGCCGAGCCACGCAAAGACCTGGTTGACGAGGCCGTTCGGCCCGAGCAGCAGGCTCCAGCCGAACGCACGCACCACGAGCGAGACCAGCAGCGGCGCGAGGATCACGAGCAAGAAGATCGAGCGCCATGGGCTCGCCATGCGGCTCAGGATGTAGGCCTCGGGTGCGCCGACCAGCACGCAGATCAGCGTCGTCAGCGCCGCGATCCAGCCGGTGCGGAAGAAGATCTCGTAGTAGTACGAGTCGCCCAGCACCAGCGCGTACGACGCGAGCGTGAAGCCGCTCTGCACGCCCTTGTTCTGGTCGTACTGCTGGAACGACAGCAGCGCGGTCAGCGCCAGCGGCAGCAGCACCATCAGCGCGAACAGCGCCAGCGACGGCAGGCTGAGCGCGAACGGCGTCCAGCGCGATGCGGTGTTGGTCGCCTTGCTCATTGGGTGCCTTCGCGCTGTGCGCTCCGGAACTCGCTCTTGGGACGGCCCGGCGAGCTCATGGCTTGGGCGCGACCAAGCGCGCCACGTCGTCGGCCCACGCCAGATGAATCACGGCATGTTCCTCGACCGGCGCGCTGCCGTCGTTCGCGCAGCTCAGCTCGAGTTCGCCGAGTTCGGTGCTGATGCGGTACAGCCACTGGCTGCCGAGGAAGAAACGCTCCTCGACACGGCCGGCCAGCGTGCCGCTCGCGGCCTCGGTGAAGAACAGCTTCTCGGGCCGCAGGCAGACGGTGACGTTCGCGCCGTCTGCGAACTCGCCGGCATCGACGGCCAGGCGCTGCCCCTGCGCCAGCTCGACCGCCGTGCCGGACGCGGTGCGCGACACGCGCCCCGGCAGCAGGTTGGTCTTGCCGACGAAGCCCGAGATGAACTCGGTCTTGGGGTGTTCGTAGAGCCGGTAGGGCGCGTCGACCTGGGTCGCGCGGCCGGCCTCCATCACGACGACGCGGTCGCTGATCGACAACGCCTCGGCCTGGTCGTGCGTGACCATGATGGTCGTCGTGCCGACCTTGCGCTGGATGCGACGCAGCTCGAACTGCATCTCCTCGCGCAGCTTGGCGTCGAGGTTGGACAGCGGCTCGTCGAGCAGCAGCACCGGCGGCGCGATCACGAGCGCGCGCGCGATCGCGACGCGCTGGCGCTGGCCGCCCGAGAGCTCGCGCGGGTAGCGCTGCGCGTGGGCATCGAGGTGTACGAGCTTGAGCATCTGCGCGATCTGCGCGTCGCGATCGTGCTTGGGCATCTTGCGCATCTCGAGGCCGAAGCTGACGTTCTCGGCCACCGTCATGTGCGGGAACAGCGCATAGCTCTGGAACACGATGCCCAGGCCGCGCTGGTTCACCGGCAGGTTCGTGATGTCGCGACCGTCGAGCAGCATGCGGCCGCGCGTCACCGGCGTCAGGCCGGCAATGGCCTGCAAGGTGGTCGTCTTGCCGCAGCCCGAGGGCCCCAGCAGCGAGATGAACTCGCCGCGCTCGACGCTCAGGTTCATGTCGATCAGCGCACCGAAGTCACCGTAGTACTTCGACACCCCTTCGAGGATCAGAAACGACATGCCAGGCTCTCCTTGGAGGCGACCAGTGTGGAGTTGCCTCTGAATGCGAGTCAACCAGAATTACCCGCTGATCAGATCAAGTTTCATGCCGGTTCCGAATGTTGGACTTTATCGATAGTATTGAAGACTATGAAATCGATGGATGAAAAATCAGTCTCAAGCCTTCATCGCGCGATGGAGATCGTCAAGGCCTTGGCGCAAGTGGCCGAGACCGGGCTGCGTGTGAGCCAGCTGTGCAAGCAGCTCGGCCTCACGCAGCCCACCACGCACCGCCTGCTGCAGCAGCTGATCGACGAAGGCCTGGTTGAGCAGGGTGAGCAGACGCGGCTCTATCGCCTGAGCATCGACTTCTTCGCCCTTGCCGCGCGGGCTGGCGACAACGGGGCTTTTCGCGAGCTGTGCCGGCCGTCGCTGCTGCGTTTGGGTGCGTCGCTGGGCGACAGCGTGTTCCTGTTGGTGCGCAGCGGTTTCGACGCGGTCTGCCTGGACCGCTGCGAAGGCCCGTTCCCGATCCGCACCTTCACCGGCGACATCGGCGGGCGCGTCGCACTGGGCGTGGGGCAGGGCTCGATGGCCATCCTCGCGCACCTGCCCGAGGCCGAGCAGGAAGAGGTGATGCGCTTCAACGTGCCGCGCATCCAGCACCTGCGCTCGCTCGACGAGGTCTTTCTGCGCACCGAGGCGGCGCGGGTGCGCGCCCAGGGCTACGCGAACACGAGCTCGGGTCTGCTCGAGGGCATGGCCGGTGCCGCGGTGCCGGTGTTCGACCGCAACCAGCGCGTCGTCGCCGCGCTCAGCGTCGGTACGATCGAGAACCGGCTGAACGCCGATCGGCTGCCGGTCGTGATCGAGCTGCTGCAGCGCGAGGCACGCAAGATCTCGGAGCGAGTCAACCCGTTCGATCGCGCGCTGCGCCGGCCGGCCGAAAGCCTGGGCGGGCCGACGCGCAGCTGAGGCAGCTCAGCGCAGGTTCAGGCGCCGACCCAGCGCCCGATGAGTTCGCGCAGCACTGCGCGGACCTCGATCACGCCGTTCGAGGTCGGCATCCATTCGAGCACCGGCAATTCGAGGTGCTTGGCCATGCCCATGGGCGCGGCTTCGATGCGGATGTCGCTGCCGGCCACCGCCTCGAAGGCCTTCAGCGCCCGCGGCATGTGCGACGCATGCGTCACCAGCACGATGTGCGTGACGCCGGTCTTCTTCAGCAGCGGCACGCTCAGCGCCGCGTTCTCGCGCGTGTCGCGCGAGTTCTCTTCTATCCATTTCAACGGCCGGCCGAACTCGCTCGCGGCGATCTGGCCGGCGATGCGCGCCTCGGGTGTGCCATCGGGCTGGCCCCAGCCCACGCCGCCGCTGAAGCCCACCGGCAGGCCGGTCTCGCGGCTCAGCCAGAGGCCGTAGCGCAGGCGCTCCAGCGACGGGTAGCGCAGGTTGCTGACGCCGTACTCGGGCGCGAAGGGCTCCAGGCCGCCGCCGAGCACAAGGATGGCGGTCGCGTTCCTCGATGGGGCGGCTTTCAGCTCCTTGATGCGCTCTGCGGTCAGCGCGGCCGGCGGGCGCAGCGCGAACTGCGACAGCAGTTGCGCGGTGCCGCTGCAGGTGCTCAGCCACAGCAGCGCGACGCTGGTCAGGATCACCAGCCAGCCCAGGCCGCGACGCGGCAGGATGAGCCGCGCGCCGATCAGCATCAGCAGCAAGAGCGGCACGGGCGGCAGGATCAGCGCGGTGATCACCGGCTTCCAGGACTCGATACCGAAGAAGATGAAGATGCTGTTCAAGTCGTGGGCTTTCAGGCGACACCTGGCATGGTGCGCGGCATTGTGCAGCAGCCACTTCTGCGCAAGGGCATGATGGCGTGCGAAAGTGCACACGAATGCGCACACAACAGGAGATTCGCATGACCGAGAAAGCCGACCGGCTTCGCGCGCTGTTACTGCGCAATGTCGACACCGTCGAGACCCATCGCGAGCAGCGGCCGCCGCTCTACGACACCGTCTGCGCGCGGCTCGGCACTGGTACCGCCGCGACCAAGCTGGGCCTGAGCGTCGACACCGTCGCGCCGGGCATGCGCTCGTGTCCGTACCACTTCCACTACGCGCAGGAGGAGGCCTTTGTCGTGCTCGAGGGCCAGGGCACGTTGCGGGTGGCCGGCGAGATGCTGCCCATCACCTCGGGCGATGTGATCTTCATCCCGCCCGGCCCGGACTACCCGCATCAGATCGTCAACACCTCGACCGCGCCGCTGAAGTACCTGTCGATCAGCACCCGGGAGAGTCCTGAAGTCGTCGAGTACCCGGATTCCGGCAAGTACCTCGCGATGGCCTCGGGCACGCGGGACGGCCAGCGTCAGGTCTTCGACCGCATGCACCGCGAGAAGGACGACCTGGACTATTGGGACGGGGAGCCCTGACCCCGTGTGAGCGCCGTCCGCGGAGGCCGACACGCGAGGTCCGTGCTTTCCAGCAGAGCCCGGCGCATCCGGGTCGATACACTGCAGCGGACGCCTCGAGTTCCCCGCGGGTGCCGGCGCGATGAGCGCGTCGGCCCGCTTCGGGGCTGATGAAACGGCAGCGTATGGACCAGATCTGGCTCATGGCGCCCAGCCCGGCCATGCGGCTGGGCGGGGAGGCGAATGCCGATGGCTGGCAAGTGAACGCAGCGGCTCGGCAATGGGCCGAGGGCTGCAGACTGAGCGGCGAGTTGTGGGCCCAGGTCGCGCGCGAGTTGCGGGCTGCGCTGCGGGCCGAGCCGCAGGGGCGTGGCCAACTCGCCAGCGCGCCGCTGCAGTGGCAGGCGGTGCCTCTGGCCGACGGCTGGCTGGTCTGGTTCAGCCCCCGCGTCACCCCATCGGCTGCAGCGTTGTGGGGTGGCAGCAGCGACCAGCTCGCGCTGGTGCAGGAGTTCCTGACCATCGGCGTGTTCGAGCGCGACCTGCGCACCAACCAGGCGCGCTGGGACGCTCACGTGTTCAAGCTGTTCGGCATCGATGCGGCCGGCGGGGCGCCGCCGTTCGACGTCGCCATGCAGCGGATCCACCCCGACGACCAGGCCTGGTTCCGTACCGAGCACGAGCGCTTTTTGCGCGAAGGCGGGCGCCATGTGCTGCGGTATCGAGTCATCTGGCCGGACGGCTCGCTGCACGACCTGCAATCGCTGCTCGAGGTGCATCGCGACGCCGAGGGCCACCCCGTCAAGATGATCGGCGTGATCGTCGACGACACCGACGGCGCCGGCCGCGTGCGGGCGCATCAGGCGCTCAGCAGCTACCTGGCCGGTGCCCTGCGCCTGGCCAGGGTGTCGGTCTGGCGCATCGATTTCGCCACCCAGCGCATCCAGTTCAACGACGTGGGCTACGAGATCCTCGGGCTCAAGCCGCGGCCGGGTGGCATCGACCTCGCCCGCTTGCGGTCCACGACCCACCCCGACGACCTCGACAGCCTGCTGCAGGCGGCCGACCGCGCCGTCGCGACGGGCGAGATCGTCGACGTCGAAGTCCGCTACCGCAACGCCAGCGGCGGCTACCGGCCGCTGCTGACGCGCCGCGTGGCCGAACGCGATGCGCACGGCGCCGCGACCGGGCTGATCGGCATCACCATCGACCAGAGCACGCAACGCGCCGAGCGCGAACGCACCCAGGCGCTGCTGCGCCGCATCGAACTGGTGGCCGACGCGGCCGAGCTCGGCATCTGGAGCCTGGACACCGAGACCGGCAGCATCGAATGGAACGCGACGATGCTGAGCATCTACGGCATCACGTCCGACGCGTTGCCGGCAACGCTGGAGGCGTGGCGCGACGCGCTGGTGCATCCGGACGACCGGTCGGCGCTGACCGAAGCCCGGGTGCGCTCGATGCGCTCGGGCGCGAAGGCCTTCGAGACCGAATTCCGCATCGTCCGGCCCGACGGCACGCTGCGCTGGGTCGTGTCGCGCTCGCGTCTCGAGGAGCAGGGCGGACGCAACTTCCTGATCGGCATCCACCTCGACACCACCGAGCTGATCATGCAGCGGCAGCTTGCCGAGCAGGCCTTGCGCGACAAGGAACTGGCGCTGCGCGCGAGCCGCGCCAAGTCCGACTTCCTGTCGCGCGCCAGCCATGAACTGAGGACGCCGCTGAACGCGGTGCTGGGGTTCGCGCAGCTCATCGAGCACGAGGGCGTGCGCGCGTCGCCGGCATTGCAGCTCGAACGCGTCGCGCACATCCGGTCCGCCGGCGAGCATCTGCTGGCGCTGGTCGACGACGTGCTCGACCTCGCGGCGATCGAGGCCGGCAGCTTGCCCATCCGGCTGGCGCCGGTCGCGATCGACGAGGTGCTGAACGATGTCGTGCAGTGGCTGGGTTCGCAGGCCCGGCGCGCCGGCGTCACGCTGCATCTGCAGGCCAGCGGCGGCCGCGTGCTGGCCGACGCGCGCCGGCTGCGGCAGATCGTCGCCAACCTCGTGACCAACGCGGTCAAGTTCAACCGCGCCGGCGGCAATGTCTGGGTCGGTGCGCAGGCGCGCGACGACGAGCCGGCCGCAGCCTGGGACATCACGGTGCGCGATGACGGTCGCGGGCTGGCGGCCGCGCAGCAGGCGCATCTGTTCGAGGCCTTTCACCGGCTCGGCGCCGAGCGCGAAGGCATCGAAGGCGTCGGCCTCGGCCTGGCCATCGTGCGCCAGCTCACCGAGCTGATGGACGGTCGCATCGAGGTGGTCAGCGCGTTCGGGCAGGGCAGCGAGTTCCGCGTGACCTTGAAGGCTTCCGACGCACGGTTGCCGGTCGCCGCACCGACCGAGGCGACGCTGCCCGCCCGCGTGCCGATGTCGGCGCCGACGGACCGGTCGGTCGCATCGGAAGCCCCGCCGCTGACCGTGCTCTACATCGAGGACAACCCGGTCAACGTGATCCTGGTCGAAGGCCTGGTCGCGCTGCGCCCCGGCGTGCGGCTGCGCAGCGCCGTCGACGGGCTGTCGGGCGTGGCGATGGCGATCGCGGAGCCACCCGACGTCGTGCTGATCGACATGCAACTGCCCGACATCGACGGCTTCGAAGTGCGGCGCCGCTTGCGCGCCGAGCCGTCGCTCGACGCCAGCCTGATGGTCGCCCTGTCGGCCAACGGGCTGAGCGAAGACATCGCACGCGCGCTGGCCGCGGGCTTCGACGACTACTGGACCAAGCCCATCGACTTCAAGCTGTTCCTGCTGCGGCTCGACGGGCTGATGCCGCAGGCGCCGCAGACGAGGTCATCGTCTTGAATCGCGTCGCTCAGGGCGCCAGCCGCTCGCGCACCCAGTGTGCGTCGTCCAGCCGGTAGCGCAGCCGGTCGTGCAGCCGCGACGGGCGACCTTGCCAGAATTCCCAGGTGTCGGGCCGCAAGCGGTAGCCGCCCCAATGCGGCGGCCGCGGCGGCCCGCTGGCGAGCATCGCGGGCAGGAACTTCGCCCCGTACTTCGCGACGTTGGCCACCAGCACCGCGCGCGATGCGATCACCTGGCTCTGCGGCGAGGCCCAGGCGCCTATGCGCGAGTCCAGCGGACGCGACGCGAAGTAGACGTCGGACTCGGCGTCGCTGACCTTCTCGACGCGGCCCTCGATGCGCACCACGCGTTCCAGCTCGACCCAGTGGAACTGCAGCGCCGCGAACGGATGGGCCGCGAGTTCGCGTCCCTTGCGGCTGTCGTAGTTGGTGAACCAGACGATGCCGCGCGCGTCGGTGCCCTTGATCAGCACGATGCGGGTGGACGGGCGGCCGTCCGCGCCCACGGTGGCCAGCGTCATCGCGTTCGGCTCGGGCAACTGCGCGTCCAGTGCCTGCGTCAACCACAATTGAAACTGCTCGGCCGGGTCGGCCTTCGAGGCCGACTCGTCGAGTTCGGCGCGCTCGTACGATTTGCGAAGCTGGGCGAGATCATCCATGCGACCGAGTATAGAAAGACCACGGCCGCCGTGGTTTTCCACAACGCAGCGTACGGGGAAGGCCTTAGGTAGAGCCACCACTATCTCAAACGGGTTGCGGCTTCCATTCTTGGGGCAGCCACCACCTACAACAACGAAGAGGGGAATCAATGATGTCGCGGCCTGCGGTGATCGTGCTGGCAGCGGGCAGGGGCTCACGCTTCCTGGGGACCGACCACAAGCTCGCGCAAAGCCTGGGCGGCCTGACCGTGCTCGGCACCACCTTGCGCCAGGCGATCGCGAGCCAGTTGCCGGTCGTCGTCGTCACCACCGAGGCCCTGGCCGATGTGGCGCGTCGCAGCGTTGCCGCGCGCGACGTGGTCATCGTGCCCGAAGTCGGTTCGCTGGCCTCGAGCGGCCAGGGCATGGGCCACTCGATCGCGGCCGGCGTGAGTGCGCGCGCCACGGCCAGCGGCTGGTTGATCTTGCCAGGCGACATGCCCCGGGTGCAGCCGGCGACGCTGCAGGCGGTGGCGCGGCAGCTCGCGCAGCACGCGGTGGTCTATGCGCAGTACAAGGGGCGGCGCGGCCACCCGGTGGGGTTCTCGAGCGAGCTGTACTCCGAACTCGTCGGCCTGACCGGGGACGAAGGCGCGCGGCGGCTGATCGCGCGTTACCCGGCGCTGGCGGTCGACGTCGACGACCCGGGCGTGCTGGTCGATGTGGACACGCTGGCCGACCTCGACGCGGTGCGCCGCGCCAGCGTCGGTGCAGACCTGCCGCAGCCGCGCTGACCGCCGGCCCGCGCCTCACGCGAGCTGGTGCGCGCGTGCCAGCGCCACCAGGCGCTCGATGTCGCGATCGCGGATGCCGCAGCCGCGCAACGAATGGGCGGTTTCCAGCAGGTAGTCGCGCGTGCTGCCGTAACGGCCCACGGCGTCGCGCAGCACCGTCACGATCTGCGCGTCCGACAGCGGCCCGGTGTGGGCCGGGCTGCGGCGGCTCAGTGTGAACGCCAGCGCGTGCACGGGTCCGTGCGGCGTGCGGCAGGGCAGCCACTTCGGGTCGTAGACGCCGGTCGGCATCTCGCGTGCCCAGAGGCGCTCGAGCTCGGCGTCGGCGCGGCGCTTGTCGATGCGGTAGGCCATGCCGCGGCAGGAGCCGCCGGGCACGAGGGCGAACACCAGACCCGGGCATTCGGGCGTGCCGCGGTTGACCCGCGAGCGCATCTGCAGCGCGCGGTGCCAGCCGTGCACGGTGGCGGGGCGCTGCTCGTCGGCATCGAACTCGGGGCGCCAGATCAGCGAGGCGTAGCCGAACACCCACAGGTCCTGCTGACCGCCCCAGACCTTGCGGGCGTGGGCCAGCATGGGCTGCGGATCGCGCAGGTGCAGGGCCGAATACGAAGATGTCATGCCGCCACTCTAGAATGAATTCTGGTTTGCGAGAGCATCGAATGAGTGATCAAAACGACGACGCGCAGAACTATGCACTGATGGTGCTGGCCTTGGTGATCGGTCTGGTGGTGGCGGGCGTGCTCGCGCTGGCCGCGGCCACGAGCCTGGGCCGCGGCGGCAAGGCGTCGATTCGCCCCGAGGCGGCCACCGTCGCCCTCGCCGAACCCGACGGCCGCATCTATTTCGACCTGGGCTCCGACGCGCTGCCGGTCGACGCCTCCGCGGTGCTCGTCCGCGTCGCCGACGCGGCGCGGGCCGACCCTGGCAAGGTGGTGCAGATCTCGGGCTACCACGATGCCAGCGGCGATGCGGCCCAGAACGCCGAGCTCGCGAAGAAGCGGGCGCTCGCGGTGCGCCACGCGCTCGAAGCGAACGGTGTCGCGCCCGACCACCTGGTGATGGACAAGCCGGTGGTCACGACCGGCGGCAGCGACGCCCGCGAGGCACGCCGCGTCGAGATGCGGCTGCGCTGAGCCCCGCCGCTGTGGCGGTTTGATCCTTGCTTCCATCGGTCAACCGGTGCACGATTGATTTGACGATGTAACTCGGTTACGAGAAAATCAACAACGTCGTTACAAGCGAGGTCGACCATGAAGCAAGCGGTTGTCGAAGTCACCCAGCGCATCCGTGAACGCAGTGCCGCGACGCGCGCGGCCTACCTCGCGCGCGTGGACGCCGCGATCAACCGCCCGCGCGGCGCCGACCGCATGGGTTGCGCCAACGTCGCGCACGCGTTCGCCGCGATGCCGAGCAACGACAAGCTGCGCATCGTCGCCGAACGCGCGCCGCACATCGGCATCGTCACCGCCTACAACGACATGCTCTCGGCGCACCAACCCTACGAGGGCTTCCCGGCCGTGATCCGCGACGAGGTGCACAAGCTCGGCGCCACCGTGCAGGTCGCCGGCGGCGTGCCGGCGATGTGCGACGGCGTGACCCAAGGCCTGCCCGGCATGGAGCTGAGCCTGTTCTCGCGCGACAGCATCGCGATGGGCACCGCGATCGCGCTGACCCACGACGTGTTCGACGCCGCGCTGCTGCTGGGCGTGTGCGACAAGATCGTGCCGGGCCTGCTCATCGGCGCGCTGCATTTCGGGCATCTGCCCTGCGTGTTCGTGCCCGCCGGGCCGATGAGCACGGGCTTGGACAACACCGCCAAGTCCAAGGTGCGCGAGCAGTTCGCCGCCGGCAATGTCGGCCGCGACAAGCTGCTCGAGGCCGAGTCGGCGGCATACCACGGCGCCGGCACCTGCACCTTCTACGGCACCGCGAACAGCAACCAGATGCTGCTCGAGGCGATGGGCCTGCACGTGCCCGGCGCCGCCTTCATCCACCCGCACGCCGAGCTGCGCGAAGCGCTGACGCGCGACGCGGTGCGCACGTTGCTGGGCATCACCGCCAAGGGCGAGCAGTTCACGCCGATCGGCCGCCTGGTCGACGAGCGCGTGATCGTCAACGCGATGGTCGCGCTGCTCGCGACCGGCGGCTCGACCAACCACCTGATCCACTGGGTGGCGGTCGCGCGCTCCGCGGGCATCCTGATCGACTGGACCGACTTCGCCGATCTGTCGGCCTGCACGCCGCTGCTGGCGCGCGTCTACCCGAACGGCGTGGCCGACGTGAACCAGTTCCAGGCGGCCGGCGGGCCGGGCTTCGTGATCCGCGAGCTGATCGATGCGGGCGCGATGCACGGCGACGTCAGCACCGTCGTGCCCGGTGGGCTGCGCGAGTTCGGCAAGGTTCCGGAGCGTGCCGGTGCGCGGCTGCAATGGCACGACCTGCCCGCCGCGCCCATCGACGACTCGGTCGTGCGCACGGCCGCCGCGCCCTTCAGCGACGAGGGCGGCCTGAAGCTGCTGACCGGCAACCTCGGCCGTGCGGTCATCAAGGTGTCGGCGGTGCCGGCCGACCGCCACATTGTCGAAGCGCCGGCGATCGTGTTCGACACGCAGGAGCAACTGCTCGCGGCCTTCAAGGACGGCACGCTGGAGCGCGACTTCATCGCGGTCGTGCGCTTCCAGGGCCCGGCCGCCTGCGGCATGCCCGAGCTGCACAAGCTGACGCCGCCGCTCGGCGTATTGCAGGGCCGCGGCTTCAAGGTCGCGCTGGTCACCGACGGGCGCATGAGCGGCGCGTCGGGCAAGATCCCCGCGGCCATCCACGTCAGCCCCGAGGTCACGCACGGCGGGCCGCTCGGCAAGGTGCGCGACGGCGACGTGCTGCGGCTCGATGCGGTCGCAGGCACGCTCTCGGCGTTGGTCGACGACGCTGTCTGGGCCGCGCGCGAACAGGCGGTGCTGCCCGACGCGCAGGCCGACATCAACGGCCACGGCCTGGGCCGCGAACTCTTCGCCGGCATGCGCCGCAATGTCCTCTCAGCCGAGCAGGGCGCGTGCACCTGGCTTTGATCATCCAAGGAAACCGACCATGAAGAACTCGCTCGACCTCGTCGCCTACGGCCCGGTGATCCCGGTCATCGTGATCAACCGCCTCGAAGACGCGGTGCCGATGGCGCGCGCGCTCGTCGCCGGCGGCGTGCGCGTGCTCGAGGTGACGCTGCGCACATCGATCGCACTGCAGTGCATGGAAGCGATCGCGCGCGATGTGCCCGAGGCCATCCTCGGCGCCGGCACCGTGCGCAGCCGCGCCGACGCGCAGGCCGCGAAAGACGTGGGATGCACCTTCGCTGTGAGCCCCGGCTACACGAGCGCGATCGGCCAGGCCTGCACCGAGATCGGTTTGCCGCTGTTGCCCGGCACCGCCACCGGCAGCGAGGTGATGCAGGCGAATGCCGACGGCTACTTCTTCCTGAAGTTCTTCCCGGCGATGCAGGCCGGCGGCATCGCGATGCTGAAGGCGCTGGCCGGGCCGTTCACCGATGTGATGTTCTGCCCGACCGGCGGCATCTCGCTCGCGACCGCGCCCGACTTTCTGGCCTTGCCCAACGTCAAGGTCTGCGGCGGCTCGTGGCTGACGCCGGCCGACGCGGTGGCCGCGAAGGACTGGACGCGCATCACGGCACTCGCCAAGGAGGCGAGCGCGCTGCGCGCTTGATCGAGTAAGCCTGCCCGAGTTCAAGCTGGTGCTGTGGGCGGGTAACCGCCGCCTACAGCGTGAAGAGGCGCTGTCCTATCGACTCGGCGGCGCCTCCCGTCGACGATCCGCACGCATCGGAACGTGGGTCCGGCCACTGCACCTTCACGAGGAATCGAATGAAAAACACAACAGCATTCTTGCCCCTGCTTTCGCTTGCCGCATTGATCGCGGCCGGCTGCAGTTCCACGCCCAGCAATCTTCAGACAGCCACCGGCGACACGCGGCCGCAGCCCGTGATCGTCCAGGTCCCGATCCAGGTCTCGACCCCTGCGCTCGAATCAGGTTGCTGGGTTCAGTTCTACAGCGACCGCAACTTCAAGGGCGACGTGGCGACGCTGGTTGGGCCGGCCTCGCTCGAGAGCGCCGACAAGATGAGTGGCAAGCAGCTCAAGAGCCACATCGACAGTCTCGTGACCGGCTCAAAAGCCACGCTGCGCGTCTACGAACACTCGATGTTCAAGGACCGTTCCACGGTCTTCGGCCCCAACAGCCGCGAAGCCGGGTTGATCACCAAGCTCGGCATCGGCGGCGACATCCAGTCGCTGCAGCTCGAATGCGACAGCTAACGCACCGTGGCTGGTGTTGCCTTCCGCCAGCCGCCCGACCGCAGCACTGAAACTCAGGCTGCTTTCACCGCGGGCGCTGATCGCGCCTGCAACCGAATCATCAGCACCGAGGCCGCTGCCAGCAGGCAGGCCGCACCGGCCGCGAACAGCGCCGGGTTGTAGGTCAGCAGCAGCGTGCGCGTGAGCCCTGCGCCGTAGGCCGCGGTCGCGGCGCCGAGCTGGTGGGCGGCGAAGACCCAGCCGAAGATCATGCCGGCCTTCTCCTTGCCGAACTCCTGGGCGGCGAGCTTCACGGTCGGCGGCACGGTGGCGATCCAGTCGAGCCCGTAGAACATCGCGAAGATCGACAGACCGTAGAACGTGAAGGTCGAGAACGGCAGCCAGAACAGCGACAGCCCGCGCAACCCGTAGTACCAGAACAGCAGCTTGCGGTTGTCGTAGCGGTCGGACAGGTAGCCCGACAGCGTCGTGCCCACCAGGTCGAAGGCGCCCATCATTGCCAGCACCGAGGCCGCCGGCACCGCGGTCATGCCGTTGTCGCCGCACAGCGAGATGAAGTGCGTCTGCAGCAGGCCGTTGGTGCTCAGACCGCAGATGAAGAAGGTGCCGGCGAGGATCCAGAAGGTGCGGTTGCGCGACGCTTCGATCAGCACCTGGAACGGGCCGAGAAAATTCAGCGTCCTGGCTCGCGCCGGCGGTGCCTCGAGGGGGGCGGTCTCCGGCTCGCCGAAAGCACGCAGGCCGATGCTGCCCGGGTGGTCGCGCATGAACAGCGTGACCAGCACGGCCACCACCACGCAGGCCGCGAACACCGGGATGACGGCGTAGCGCCAGCCCATGTTTTCGATCATCCAGGCCGCGATCGGCAGGAAGATCAGCTGCCCCGTGGCCGTGCTCGCGGCGAACAAGCCGACGACCAGGCCGCGGTTGCTCGTGAACCAGCGGTTCGCCACCATCGCGCCCAGCACCAGTGCGGTCAGGCCGGTGCCGCAGCCCAGCACCAGGCCCCACAGCAGGAACAACTGCCACAGCTGCGTGATGCCGGTGGCCAGCACCATGGCCGCGGCGATGAAACTGGCCGCGACGACCATGATGCGGCGCAAGCCGAAACGCCCGATGAACACCGCGGCGAACGGCCCGAGCAGCCCGAACAACGCGAAGCGCACCGCGAACACCGACGACAGCTGGTCGGTGGTCCAGCCGAATTCCTTGCTCAGCGGCTGCAACATCGCGCCTGGCAGGCCCAGTGCCGCCGAGGTCGTCAGCATCGCCAGGAAGGTGACGGCAGCGATCACCCACGCATAGTGGATGCCGCGGCGCTGGAGCGAGTGAGTGGCGAGCTGGGCAAGCATGGGTGGGGGTGTCCTGGTTCAGTCGCTGCCGAGCCGCCCCAAGGCGGCTGAGCGCCCCCTCGAGGGGCAGAAGCGAAGCGACGTGGGGGTTGTCATCTCAGAAGGAGCGTTCGATCAGTTCGACTTTGTAGCCGTCGGGGTCGGTGATGAAGGCGATCACGGTCGTGCCGCCCTTGACCGGTCCGGCCTCGCGCGTCACGTTGCCGCCGCCCTGGCGTATGCGTTCGCAGGCCGCGGCCGCATCGGGCACGGCGATCGCGATGTGGCCATAGGCCGTGCCGAGGTCGTACGACGAAACGCCGTGGTTGTAGGTCAGCTCGATCTCGGCGTGCTCGGGATTCGAGCCATAGCCGAGAAACGCGAGCGAGTAGTTCTGTGAGGGGTTCTCGGACCGGCGCAGCAGCGTCATGCCCATCACGTCGGTGTAGAAGCGGATCGAGCGATCGAGGTCGCCGACCCGCAGCATGGTGTGGAGGAGTCTCATGGTGCGTCGAAGATGAAGCAGGTGGTGGAGGCGTGAGCGTACAGCTTGCCGTCCGGGCCCACGAGGCGACCGTCGGCCGTGGCCATGCGGTTGCCGAGGTGGATCACGCTGCCGATCGCCCGCACCAGGCCGACCTTCTCGGTCACCGCGCGCACGTAGTTCACCTTGAGTTCGGCAGTGGTGTAGCCCTTGCCGGCCGGCAGCGAAACGTGCACCGCACAGCCGACGCACGAATCCAGCAGCGTCGCGATCCAGCCGCCATGAACGGTGCCCAACGGGTTGTAGTGCCGCAGCTGCGGCCGGCCCTGGAACACGGCGCGGCTCGGCGTCGCCTCGACCAGAAAGAAGTCGTTGGTGTCGGCGATCGGCGGGTAGGGCAGGGTGCCGGCGAACATCGCCTCGAAGACCTGCACACCGCTGAGGCCGGCGACCTGCTCGGGCCGGGCCACCCCGCTCTTCACCATGGTCTTGCGGCGCTCGGCCTCGTCGGCCTGCCAGCGCGCGAGCACTTGCGTCGGTGTTTCGGTGGTGGTTGTGTCCATCCAGCGTCCCTCGTCGATTAAGTTGTATTTGCAATGATTGTAGCTACAATCGAGAGATCATGCGCAACAAGGTCGTCGCACCACCCGTCTCGCCCAAGGGTTGCAGCAGCTACAAGCTGCGGCAGCTGTCGCGGCGCGTCAGCCAGTATTTCGACCACTTCGTCGGCTCGTCGGGCCTGAAGACGACGCAGTATTCGCTGTTGTCGCATCTGGGGCGGCTGGAGCCGGTGCGACCGGGCGACCTCGCGGCCGAGATGGAAATGGACGCGTCGACGCTGACGCGCAACCTGCAGCCGCTGATCCGTGAGGGCTGGGTCGAGGTCGGGCCGGGCGACGACGGCCGCAGCCGCCTCGCCACGCTGACCGACGCCGGCCGCGCGAAGCGCGCCGAGACGCAGCGCGAGTGGAAGCGTGCGCAGCTGGCGTTCAACGAAGAGATCGGCGAGGACCGTGTCGCCCGCCTGCACGCGCTGATCGACGAGTGCCTGGCGGCGATGAACGAGCCGGTCGACGAAGCCTCTTAAGCCCCGCGCGCTGCGGCGACGCCGGGTTCCACGTCGTCGCCGTAGGCCTTCTTCCAACGCTCGGTGAGTCGCGTGCTGTCCGAGAGTCGTTCGCCGGGCAGGCCATCGTCGGCGTGCCAGTTGGCGATGCGCGACTCGACCGCGAAGTGCGAGACCGGCGTCAGTGCGGCGGGGTTGTCGAAGCTGCCGACCGACAAGTCCATGCGTTCCGATTCGAGGTACTCGAAGCTCAGCGGCGTGCCGCAGTGGCCGCAGAAACCGCGCCGGGCGATCTTCGACGAGGCATACCAGGTCGGTTCGGCGGCGAGCCAGCGAACTTCGTCCTTGCGCAGGTTGATGAAAGCGGCGCGCGTGTTGCCGAACGCGAGCTGGCACATGCGGCAGTGGCAGTAGTAGCCGTCGCGCTGCGTGGGGCGGGCCTCGAAGCGCACGGCGCCGCACAGGCAGCCGCCGGTCAGGGCAGGGAGCGGGATCGTTGCATCTGTCATGGCGCCACCGTGTAGTTGAGCGTGAGCCGACCACCATCAATGTAGACGATCTCGCCCGTCATGTAGCTGGACGCGCTGCTGACGAGAAACGCGCACACGTCGGCGATCTCGCTGGGCTCGCCCAGGCGCTTCATCGGTGTGCGGCTCATGATGCGGGCCTTGGCCTCGTCGCTGCCCAGCACGGCGTTCTTCGCGAGTTCGGTCGCGATCGTGCCGGGGCCGACCGCGTTGACGCGGATCTGGTGGTCGGCCAGCGCGAGCGCCATCACGCGCGTCAGCTGGTTCACGCCGCCCTTGCTGGCGTTGTAGCTGGCGATGCTGGGGATGGTCATCACGCCGTTGACCGAACTCATGTTGACGATGGCGCCGCCGCCCGTGCTCACCATCGCACGCGCGACGGCCTGACCCACCAGGAAGGCGCCCTTGAGGTTCACGTCGATCACCGCGTCCCAGTCGGCCTCGGTGATGTCCAGAAAGTTCGCCGCCTTGAAGATGCCGGCGTTGTTGATCAGCGCGTCGACGCGGCCGAAGGACGCCAGCGTCGCCGCGAGCGCGGCATCGACCTCGGCCTTACTCGCGACGTTGCAGTGCTGGTAGATCGCACGGCGGCCGCGCTCGGTCAGGCTCTTCGCGAGCGCGGCACCGCGCGCGTCATCGACATCCCACAGCGCGACCGCGGCGCCGTCCTGCGACAGCCGCTCGGCGCAGGCCGCGCCTATGCCTTGCGATGCGCCGGTGACGATGGCGACCTGGTTTTCGAGGTGGAAGTGGACAGCAGCAGTCATTTCTTTCTCCGGTTCAGCCACACGGCCATGCCCTGGGCGTTGAGTTCGAGGTCGAGCGCGAGCAGATCGAGGATCTGCGCGTCGGAAAGCGTCGAGCCGTGCGCACGCAAGCTCTTCAAGTGAATCTCGCCGAAGCCACGCACCAGCGCGGCGTGGCGGGTGTCGTCGTTCGGCAGCGAACGTGCGAGCGCGACCATCGTGTCCATCTGGCCCAGCAGCAACTCGGCCAGGCGCGGCACGTCGCCGACGCGGCCGTAGTGCGTGAGGTACAGCGATTCGGGCCGGTAGGCGACCATGCGCTGGATCGACTGCCGCATCGCCTCGGGCTCGAACTGGATCGGCGTCGTCGTCGGCATGATCCACGCGCCACGCGCCGTGTCGAACTCGCGGTACGACAGCCCGAAGGTGTCGCCGGTGAAGAAGCCGCGGCTGCGCTCGTCCCAGATGCAGTGGTGGTGGCGCGCGTGACCGGGCGTGTCGAGAAACTTCAGCGGCCGGCCGGCGAGTTCCAGCGTCATGTCGTCTGCGGTGCGCAGCACGCGTTCTGGCGCCACGCCGACCACGTCGCCATAGGACCGCGTCACTTCGTCCTCGCCGTAGACACGGCAGGCACTGGCGATCAGCTGCGCCGGGTTGACCAGGTGGCGCGCGCCCAGCGGGTGCACGACCAGCCGCGCCGATGGCAGCGCGCGCATCAGCAGGCCCACGCCGCCCGCGTGGTCGAGGTGCACGTGTGTCGCGATGACGTAGTCGACTGCCTCGGGGGCGAGCCCGGCCGCCGCGAGTGCCGCGAGCAGGCGCGGAACCGAATGGTTGGTGCCGGTGTCCACGAAGGCGGCGTGCCCGCGTTCGACAATCAGATAGCTCGCGTCGAACACCGGGCGGTGAAAGCCGGTGTCGATGACGTGGATTCCGTTGGCCAGCGTCTGAACGAAAGACAATCGGTCGGGCATCGAAACTCGTCGGCGTGATGAAGCCGGTGATTCTAGGCAGTGGTTCGAACTGGAGGCTTCATGAACAAGATCACCATCTCGGGGGCACGGCACCTGGGCGTCGCGCTGCTGCTGCCGCTGGCCGCGATCGGCGGTTGCAGCACGGTCTCGACGTGGAAGGTGCTGACCGAGGCCAGCTTCGACAACATCCGGCCCGGCATGTCGTCCGACGAGGTGCTCGCGCAGCTGGGCCCGCCGACGACGGTGTTCGGCGCCGGCTGGGCCGAGCACACGCAGATCTGGAACTACCGCTGGACGGGCGCCGACTGCGTCTGGTACCAGATCACGATCCGCGATGCCGACCGGAGGGTGCGCGAGGCCGGCATCGGCCAGGATCCGCGGTGTGACGGCCCCAACTCGAGAGACTGAAGAAGCAACCCGATGACGATCACCCTCTATGGCATTCCGAACTGCGACACCGTGAAGCGCGCGCGCGCCTGGTTGCAGGAGCACGGTCGCGACGCGGCCTTCCACGACTTCAAGAAGGCCGGCGTGCCGACCGATCGCCTCGATGCCTGGGTCGCAGCAGCCGGCTGGGAGCGTGTGCTGAACCGCCAGGGCACGACCTGGCGCAAGCTCGACGACGCGCTGAAGGCGTCGGTGGTCGACGCGTCGAGCGCGAAGAAGGTGATGGGCGAACAGCCCAGCACGATCAAGCGGCCGGTGGTCGAATGGGCCGACGGTGCGATCACCGTCGGGTTCGACGCGGCCGACTGGTCGAAACGCTAAGCCAGCAGCTGCCGCAGCACGAACGGCAGGATGCCGCCGTGCTGGTAATACTCGACCTCGATCGGCGTGTCGATGCGCAGCACCAGCGGCACCTTGTGCACCGCGCCGGCCGGCGTCGTGATCACCAGCGTCGCGTCCTGCTGCGGCTTGATCTCTGCGCTCAGTTCGACGTCGAAACTCTCGTCGCCCTTGATGCCCAGCGACTCCCACGAATCGGTGCCTTTGAATTGCAGCGGCAGCACGCCCATGCCGACCAGGTTGCTGCGGTGGATGCGCTCGAAGCTCTTTGCAACCACGGCCTTGATGCCCAGCAGCTGCGTGCCCTTGGCGGCCCAGTCGCGGCTCGAGCCGGTGCCGTATTCCTCGCCGGCGAAGACCACCGTCGGCGTGCCGGCGGCCATGTACTTCATCGCGGCGTCGTAGATGAACATCTTCTCGCCGGACGGCTGGAACAAGGTGACGCCGCCTTCCTCGCGCGAGCCGTCGGCGCCGGGTGGGATCATCAGGTTCTTGACGCGCACGTTCGCAAACGTGCCGCGCACCATCACGTCGTGGTTGCCGCGGCGCGAGCCGTAGGAATTGAAGTCGGCCTTGCCCACCCCATTGGCCTTCAGCCACGCCCCTGCCGGTGAGGCTTCCTTGATCGAGCCCGCGGGCGAGATGTGGTCGGTGGTGATCGAGTCGCCGAACAGCGCCATCGCGCGCGCGCCCTTCACACCGGCCACCAGCTTGGGCGGCTGCATCGTGAAGCCGTCGAAGAACGGCGGCTTCGCGATGTAGGTCGAGGCCGGCCAGTTGTAGACCTGGCCGGTCACGCCCTTGATCTTCTCCCACAGCTTGCCGGGTTCGGTGCCGACCTGGTCGTAGTTCGCCTTGAAGGCCTTGCCGTTCATGGCGTACTTCATCAACGCATAGATCTCGTCGCTCGTCGGCCAGATGTCGCCGAGGTAGACGTCGCGGCCGCGCTTGCCCTTGCCCAGCGGCTCGGTCATCGGGTCCTTCAGCACGGTGCCGGCGATCGCATAGGCGACGACCAGCGGCGGGCTGGCCAGAAAGTTCGCCTTGATGTTCGGGTGGATGCGCGCTTCGAAGTTGCGGTTGCCCGACAGCACCGCGGCGCAGACCAGGTCGTTCTTCGTGATCGCGTCGTTGAACTCGGGGCGCAGGTCGCCGGCGTTGCCGATGCAGGTCGTGCAGCCGTAGGCCGCGACGCTGAAGCCGAGCTTTTCGAGGTAGGGCAGCAGCCCGGCTTTCGTGAGGTATTCGGTGACGATGCGCGAGCCCGGCGCGAGCGAGGTCTTGATGTGCGGCGCGACCTTCAGGCCCGCCTCGACGGCCTTCTTCGCGAGCAGCCCGGCCGCGATCATCACGCTCGGGTTCGAGGTGTTGGTGCACGAGGTGATCGCGGCGATCAGCACGTCGCCGTTGCCCAGCGTCATGTCACCGACTTGCGGTTGCGAGGAAGGCGCTTCGGACTGCGCGGCCTCCAGCGTCGGGTGCTCGCCGACCATCTCGACCACTTGGCGCGGTGCGCCGGGGGCCGGCGTGGGCGCGGCTTCAGGCGTCTTCGCGGTGGTGCTTTGGGTGCGCACGTGGTGGCGCGTGTGCAGGTGCGCGGCCGGCTGGTTGAAGCCGTTCTCGGTCGGCGGTTTGCTGAACAGCGACGCGAACTGGCTCTTCACGTTGCCGAGCTCGATGCGGTCTTGCGGGCGCTTCGGGCCGGCCAGGCTGGGCGTCACGCTGCCCAGGTCCAGCGTGACGACCTTGGTGTAGTCGATCTCGCCGGCACGCGGCGCGCCGTAAAGACCTTGCGCCTTGAAGTAGGCCTCGAAGGCCTCGATCTCGGCCTTGGTGCGGCCGGTGCCCTTGAAGTACTCGATGGTCTTGTCGTCGACCGGGAAGAAGCCCATGGTCGCACCGTACTCGGGCGCCATGTTGCCGATGGTCGCGCGGTCGGGCAGGGCCAGGCTGCTGGTGCCTTCGCCGAAGAACTCGACGAATTTGCCGACGACCTTCTCGCGCCGCAGGATCTCGGTGACGGTGAGCACCAGGTCGGTCGCGGTCACGCCCTCGCGCAGCTGGCCGGTGAACTCGAAGCCGACCACGTCCGGCGTCAGGAAGTACACCGGCTGGCCCAGCATGCCGGCCTCGGCCTCGATGCCGCCCACGCCCCAGCCGACCACGCCGATGCCGTTGATCATGGTCGTGTGGCTGTCGGTGCCGACCAGCGAGTCGGGGTAGTAGACCGCGTCCTTGCTCTTGTGCACGCCGCGCGCCAGGTATTCGAGGTTCACCTGGTGCACGATGCCGAAGCCCGGCGGCACGACGCCGAAGGTGTCGAAGGCCTGCATGCCCCACTTCATGAACTGGTAGCGCTCGTTGTTGCGCTGGAACTCGAGCTTCATGTTCAGGTCGAGCGAGTTCTTGGCGCCGAAGTGGTCGATCATGATCGAGTGGTCGACGACCAGGTCGACCGGCACCAGCGGCTCGATCGTCTTCGGGTCCTTGCCCATCGTGGCGGCGACGCTGCGCATCGCGCCGAGGTCGGCCAGCAGCGGCACGCCGGTGAAGTCCTGCAGCACGACGCGGGCGACGACGAACGGGATCTCGTTCGTGCGCGCGTCGTTGGGCTTCCAGTTCGCGAGCTCGGCCACGTGCTCCGGCGTGACCTTCTTGCCGTCGCAATTGCGCAGCACCGACTCGAGCACGATGCGGATCGACACCGGCAGCCGCTTCACGTTCGGATACGTCTTGGCCAGTGCGGGCAGCGAGTAGAGCTGCCCTTCCTTGCCGGAGGCGGTCTTGAAGGTCTTGCGCGTCTTAGCGAACGTGTGCTGGGGAGTGGCTTTGAGCATGGAGTGAACCTCGTCGTTGGGCCGGCACGGGCAATGGAGTCATTGTGTCAGCACGCGATGACGCGTGCATGGCAGGCCGACAAGCCGGTGTCGCCGTGTCAGGTGGCGGGCGGCAGGTAGGTGTCTATTTCTCTCAACACGCGGTCGAGTTCGGTCGCGGTGCGGTCGAGTTGTGCCGCGGCGTCGCTCCCGGGCCCGGCGGCGAGCGTCGTGTGCAAGGCCAGGGCCGCCTCCAGCAGCGGGTAGGCGCCGAGGGTGGCGGCCAGGCCTTTCATGTCGTGGGCGCGGCGCAGCGCGTCGCTGTGGCGCTGTTCTGTCAACGCACGGCGCACTGCGTCCGCGAAGCCGGCCTCGGCATCGCGAAAGCCCTTCAGCAAGCGCGCGTACAAGGCCTCGTTGCCCATGCAGCGGGCGAGCCCGTCGGTGCGGTGCAGCGCGGGGGCATCGTGGTCTGGCTCCGCGGCGGTCGGTGCGTCCGGCGGCGCCGACCGGGTGCGCCCGATCGGCGTGCTGATCCAGTCGGCCATCGTGCGCAGCATCGTGTCGACATGGATGGGTTTCGTGATGTGCGCGTTCATGCCGCTGGCCAGCGCGCGCTCGCGGTCTTCGGTCAGCGCGCTGGCCGTCATCGCGATCACCGGCAGGCGCTGCCAGTCCGGGTTGCGGCGCAGCTCGCGGGTCGCCGTGTAGCCGTCCATCACCGGCATCTGGCAGTCCATCAGCACACCGTCGAAGGGGCCGGCGTCGGCGAGCCGATCGAGCGCTTCACGACCGTCCTTCGCGACCACCACCTCGATGCCGGCGCGGCGCAGCAGTTCGCAGGCGAGCTGCTGGTTCAGCGGGTGGTCTTCGACCAGCAGCACGCGCGCGCCCGAGAGCTGTTCGCGCACCGCCTGCGACAAGGCGGGCGCGCCGACCACACGGCGCGACGCCACGCCGGAGGCGGGTTCGAGCCGGCGCGCCTGCACCAGGCAGTCGTGCAGGCTGGACGGCGTGACCGGCTTGTTCAGCACGCCGGCGAGCGCCAGGCCGGCGCTCGCGCGCAACGCGTCGTCGCGCGCGAAGCCGGTGACCAGCAGAATGCACGGGCGCACCAGCGGGTGGCGTTTCAGGATCTCGCGGGCGCATTCGATGCCGTCCATGTCGGGCATCTTCCAGTCGATCAGAAACCAGGTGTAGGCCTCGGGCGACTGGTCTACCAGCGCCAGCCCGCGCTCGGCGCTGTCGGCCCGGTCGACGACCACGCCCAGCGTCTCGAGCATGCTGCCGAGCACGTCGAGTGCGGCGGCGTTGTCGTCGATCAGCAGCACGCGCCGGCCGCGCAGCTCGTTGGCCATCCAGGCCCGCGCCGGCGCACGCGGAACGCTGCGACCGAAGCGCGCCGTGAAGTGGAAGGTCGAGCCGCGCCCCGGTGCACTCTCGACCCACAAACGCCCGTCCATGCGCTCGACCAGCTGGCGGCTGATCACCAGGCCCAGGCCGGTGCCGCCGTAGCGCCGCGTCGTCGAGCTGTCGGCCTGCACGAAGGGCTGGAACAGGCGACCGATCTCTTCCGCGCTCATGCCGACGCCGGTGTCGTGCACCCAGCCGTGCAGCTCGATGCTGTCGGCAGCCTCGCTCGCGATCTCCATGCCGACCGTGACCTCGCCGCGCTCGGTGAACTTGATCGCGTTGCTGCCCAGGTTGACCAGCACCTGACGCAGCCGAGACGGGTCGCCGACCAGGCGCTTGGGCAGGTCGGCGGCGGCGCTGAACAGCAGCTCCAGGCCTTTCTCGTCGGCCTTCAGGCCGAGCACATCGGCCATGTCGCCGACCACCGATTCGAGCTCGAAGTCGATGCGCTCCAGGGCGAGCTGGCCGGCCTCGATCTTGGACACGTCGAGGATGTCGTTGAGGATCTGCAGCAGGTTGCGCGCCGAGCTGTGCGCCTTCTCGATGTAGTCGCGCTGCTTGTCGGGCAGGCCGTCCTCGAGCGCGAGGTGGGTCATGCCGATGATCGCGTTCATCGGCGTGCGCAGCTCGTGCGACATGTTCGCGAGAAAACTCGACTTGGTCTGGCTCGCCGCCTCGGCGGCCTCGCGCGCATGCTGCATCTCGGCCTGCATCTGCTTGCGCGCGGTCACGTCCTGGACCACCGCGCAGAACTCGGGTGTGTGGGTCCACTCCAGCGCGATCACGCTGACGTCGGCGTCGAACACCGTGCCGTCGACGCGCTTGAAGCGCCACTCGAAGCTGCGCACGCGCTGCCCCGACGCGGTGTGCTCGCGCAGGTCGGCCAGCGCGAGCTCGCGGCTGGGGCGACCGTCGGCCTGCGCGTCTGTCGACAGCCCCGGAAACCACAGGATGCGGCCGAGCAGCGTGTGCGGGTCGCGCGTGCCGAACAGGCGCATCGCCGCCGGGTTGCAGTGCGTGATGCCGTGCGCGGGATCGAAGAACAGGTAGCCGGTCGAGGCGTGTTCGAACACCGCCATGAAGCGCGCCCGGGTCTCGCGCCGCAGGGTGATGTCGATCCAGTAGCCGTTGTAGGTGGTGCTGCCGTCGACCTCGAGCTTCGGGGTGCTGTCGGCGAGCACCCAAGTCGCGTGGTCGCCGTTCTCGACGCGGAACTCCTGCGGCCGCGTCGGCGGCAGCTCGCCGCTGCCGGCCAGGCGCCAGGGCAGCAGCGGGTCGCGTTCGATGGCCGCGGCGTCCACGCCGAACAGCTCGTCGACGCCGCGGCCGATGAAGGTGAAGCGCGGTGCGCCGGCAACCGGCTGGCGGTAGCGGAACACCGTCAGCGGCAGGGCCTGGGTGAGCTCGTAGATGTCGCGCCGCGCCTGCAGCGTCGCCTGCTGCGACTGCAAGCGGCGCCAGCTCAGCCAGATCAGCACGCAGCCGATCGTCCACAGCACGCCGGCGCCGGTCCAGGTGTTCTTCGTGATCAGGTCGGCTTCGTCGAGCGGCTCCAGCACCCACAGCTTCAGCGGCGTGTTGTTGATGACGGTCGACAGCGTCACATGCTGCATGTCGCCGACGCGGGTCAGCAGCACGTTGCGCAGCGCGTCGGCCGGGCGCGACTGCGTCCAGTCCAGCGTGCTGGGCACCTGCAGGTAGACGGACTGCCAGGACACGTCGGTCGGTGCCGAGGTTCCCGGCATGCGCTTGAGCAGGATGTCGGCGCGGTTGCTCAGCACCACGACGCCGTTGCTGTCGGTGACGAAGACCAGGGCGCCGCTGGCCTCGCTCAGCAGGCGATTGAGCGTATCGGTGTCCTGCTTGACGACGGCCACGCCGACCGGTTGGCCGTCGTGCAGCACCCGGTTGGCGAAGTAAAGACCCGGCACCCGGCTGGCGCGACCGATCAGGAACTGCATCGCCGAGCCCTGCGCGAGCGCGTCGACGAAGTACTGGCGCGTGGCCAGGCTCACATCCCTGCCGGTGCCCGGGTTGCGCGCCGTGCTGCTGCTGGCCACCATCTCGCCATCGCGGCGGATCAGGGCCACCAGCGGCACGGTGAAATCGGCGCTGAAGCGGTCCAGCAGCGGCTGGACATCGCCCACCCCGGTGCCCGGGGCCGCGGCGAGGAAGGCGGGCACCGTGTTGCGGTGAGACAGGTCCAGCGGCAACGCGGCCAGCTGGCGCAGGCTGATCGCGAGGGTGTCCTTGACGCCGTTCAGGCGCACCCCTGCGGTGAAGGTCGACTGGTCGCGGTGGTCGCGCAGCCGGTCCTGCAGCCACCAGGTGGCGAACGCGAAGCACACCACGCTCCAGGTGGCCGTGATGATCCACAACGCGCGCCGACCGCTGCCGTGCACGCTAGGCGCCGCCTTCACCTCGGTGGAATTCGTCACCCGACCCCTTCGCACGAAGGAAACAATGCTTACATTTCTACCAGAAAAAATGCGGCATCTCGTGGGCGACGCCTGCCCGCACACTGCGGCTCACGCGTCGGCGTCGGGCAGGTAGCGCACCGAGAGCACGCCGGCGATCGCGCGCAACGCCGCGAGCACGCCTGGCGTGACGGGGCTGTCGACGTCGACCAGCGTATAGGCCATGTCGCCGCGCGACTTGTTCACCATGTTGTGGATGTTCAGCCCGGCATCCGCCATCGCGGTCGAGATCTGCCCCAGCATGTTGGGCACGTTGGCGTTGGCGATCGCGACGCGGAAGGCCGACTCGCGCGCCATGCCGACCGCGGGGAAGTTGACGGCGTTGATCACGTTGCCGTGTTCGAGGCAGTCGCGCAGCTGGTCGACGACCATCACCGCGCAGTTCTCTTCAGCCTCGGCGGTCGACGCGCCGAGGTGCGGCAGCGCGACGACGCGCGGGTGGGCGTTGACGGCCGGGCTGGGGAAGTCGCAGGCGTACCAGCCGAGGCGCTTCGCATCGAGCGCGGCGAGCACGGCCGCCTCGTTCACCACGCCGTCGCGCGAGAAGTTGAGCAGCACCGCACCGTCTCGCATCAGGACCAGGTTGTCGGCGTTGACCATGTCGCGCGTCGCGTCCATCAGCGGCACGTGCAGCGTGACGAAGTCGGCCTGGCGCAGCACCTCGTCGACGCTCGCCGCCTTCTTCACCTGGGCCGGCAGGCTCCACGCGGCGTCGACCGTGATGTGCGGGTCGAAGCCCCAGACGTCCATGCCGAGCTTGATCGCCGCGTCAGCGACCAGGCAGCCGACCTTGCCGAGGCCGACGATGCCCAGCGTGTGGCCGGCGAGCTCGAAGCCGGCGAAGGCCTTCTTGCCGTCCTCGACCGCCTTCTCCATGCCTTCGGTGTGCGGCGCGAGCCCGGCGACGAAGCGCAACGCCGGGGCGAGGTTGCGTGCGGTCAGCAGCATTGCGGCGAGCACGAGCTCTTTCACCGCGTTGGCGTTCGCGCCGGGCGCGTTGAACACCGGCACGCCGCGCGCGCTCATGGCCGCGACCGGGATGTTGTTGGTGCCCGCGCCGGCGCGGGCAATCGCCTGCACGCTGGTCGGGATCGCACGCGCATGCAGATCGGCCGAGCGCACGAGAATGGCGTCGGGCTCGGTGACGTCGGTGCCGAGCAGGTAACGCTCGGCGGGCAGCCGCGCCAGGCCCTTGGCTGCGATCTGGTTCAGCACCAGCAGCCGAAAGCGCGGCGCGCCGGCGTCAGCCATGCGCGGCCTCGAACTCCCTCATGTAGGCCACCAGCGCCTGCACGCCTTCGATCGGCATCGCGTTGTAGATCGACGCGCGCATGCCGCCGACGACGCGGTGACCTTTGAGCTGGATCATCGAACGCTCTTGCGCGCCCTTCAGGAACGCAGCGTCGAGCGAGGCGTCCTTCAGCTTGAACGGCACGTTCATCAGCGAGCGGTCTTCGCGCGCAACCGGGCTGGAGTAGAACTCGCTCGCGTCGAGCGCGTCGTACAGCAGCTTGGCCTTGGCGCGGTTGCGCGCTTCGATGCCGGCCAGGCCACCCTGCGCCTTGATCCAGTTGAACACCAGCCCGGCGATGTAGATCGCGTAGGTCGGCGGCGTGTTCAGCATCGAATCGTTGTCGGCCTGCTGCTTGTAGTCGAAGGCCGAGGGCGTGATCGGCAGCGCCTGGCCGATCAGGTCGTCGCGCACTATCACCAGCGTGACGCCAGCCGGGCCGATGTTCTTCTGGGCGCCGCCGTAGATCAGGCCGTACTTCGTCACGTCGACCGGGCGCGACATGATGCTGGACGACATGTCGGCTACCAGCGGCACGTCGCCGACGTCGGGCGTGAAGTGGAATTCGACGCCGCCTATGGTCTCGTTGGAGCAGATGTGCACGTAGGCGGCGTTCGGGTCCAGCTGCCAGGTCTCGCGTTTCGGGATGCGGTCGAAGTTCGTCGCCTCCGAGCTCGCAGCGACGTTGACCTTGGCGAACTTGCCGGCTTCCTTGATCGACTTCTTCGACCACTCGCCGGTGTTGATGTAGTCGGCGCTGCTTTTGCCGCGCAGCATGTTCATCGGCACGATCGCGTTCTCGGCCATCGCGCCGCCCTGCATGAACAACACCTTGTAGTTGGCCGGCACGCCCAGCAGTTCGCGCAGCAGGCTCTCGGCCTCGGCGTGGATCGCGATGAATTCCTTGCCGCGGTGGCTCATCTCCATCACCGACATGCCCGAACCGTGCCAGTCGAGCATCTCGTCGGCCGCTTGACGCAGCACGGACTCGGGCAGGGCGGCGGGGCCGGCGCTGAAGTTGAAGACACGGGTCATGGGAAATGGGCTCCGAGGGCAGAACAGGGCCCGCAAGCTTAGCCGAACCGCGCCGGCGCTGCGCCCTGTTAGATTCCCCGCATGGCCGACATGACCTTCTTCTGGCACGACTACGAAACCTTTGGCCGTGTGCCGCGCCGCGACCGGCCGTCGCAGTTCGCCGGGGTGCGCACCGACGCCAACCTGAACGAGGGCGGTGCGCCGGTGATGCACTACTGTCAGCCTGCGCCCGATTTCCTGCCCGAGCCCGAGGCCTGTTTGCTCACCGGCATCCTGCCGCAGACCTGCCTCGCCCAGGGCCTGCCCGAGCACGCGTTCGCGGCCATGGTCGAGGGTCAGCTCGCGCAGCCCGGCACCATCGGCGTCGGCTACAACTCGATCCGCTTCGACGACGAGGTGACGCGGCATCTGTTCTGGCGCAACCTCATCGACCCCTACGAGCGCGAGTACAAGAACGACTGCGGGCGGTGGGATCTTCTCGACGTCGTGCGCGCGACCTGGGCGCTGCGCCCCGAGGGCATCAGCTGGCCGCTGCACGACGACGGCCGACCATCGTTCAAGCTCGAACACCTGACGCAGGCCAACGGCCTGGTGCACGAGGCTGCGCACGATGCGCTGTCGGACGTGCGCGCCACCATCGCGATGGCGCGCCTGATCAAGACACGCCAGCCGCGGCTGTGGGACTTCTGTCTGCGCCTGCGCAAGAAAGACGCCGTCGTGCAGGAGATGGGCGTGGGGCGGCCCTTTCTGCACATCTCGGGCATGTACGGCGTCGAACGCGGTTGCCTGGCGCTGGTGTGGCCGCTCGCGCCGCACCCGACCAACAAGAACGAGGTCGTCGTCTGGGACTTGCGCGAAGACCCGGGCGTCCTGCTGACGCTCAAGGCCGACGAGCTGCGCGCACGGATGTTCAGCAAGGCCGAGGACCTGCCCGAGGGCGTGACGCGGCTGCCGATCAAGACCATCCACATCAACAAGTCGCCCATCGTCATCGGCAACCTGAAGACGCTGAGCGCCGACGCCGCGGCGAAGTGGGGCGTCGACATCGAGCAGGGGCTGCACCACGCCGAAACTGCCGCGCAGATCGGCGCCAAGCTCGCCGGCATGTGGCCGACCGTGTTCGAACGCCCGGCGCGCGAGGGCGCGACCGATGTCGACGAAGACCTGTACGGCGGCTTCGTCGGCAACGACGACCGGCGCACGCTGCAGCGCCTGAGCCGCATGAACGCCGACCAGCTCGCGGCCGCGCGACCGGCCTTCACCGACGGGCGCCTGGACGAACTGTTCTTCCGCTACCGCGCGCGCAACTTCCCCGACTCGCTGGACGACGCGCAGCGCGCGCAGTGGCTGGAGCATTGCGCACACCGTCTGCACGACGGCGCCGGCGGCGGGCTGACGCTGGAGGCCTTCTTCGAGCAGATCGACGTGCTGGGCGAAGAGGCCGACGAGCGTGGCCAGGACATCCTGGGTGCGCTGGTCGATTACGCGACGCAGATCGCGCCGGAGCGCGATTGACGTCAGGGGCTCTACAACTCCTCACAGCGCGCGACTGATCCGACGCCGAGAATGCGCGACGCCACGTCGGCGCGCGCCGGGAGGATGTGCATGAGGATGGCCACTGTCATGAGGTTCGCCTTGCTCGCCTTGCCGTTGTGGGTTGCCGCCTGCGGCGGTGGCAGTGGCAGCACAGCCGCCACCAACCAGGCGCCGGTGCCGACCATCGTCGCACCGGCCAGCGGCGCGACCTTTCGGGCCGGCGACACGGTCGCCTTCAGCGGCAGTGCCACCGACCCCGAAGACGGGGCGCTCGCCGCGACCGCGTTGACCTGGTGGGCCGAGCTTCACCACGACACCCACACCCACCCGTTCCAGCCTGAGACGGCTGGCGACAGCGGCAGCGGCAGCGTCACGATCCCGGTGCGCGGCGAGACCTCGGACAACATCTTCTACCGCTTCCACCTGCGCGCGACCGACCGCGCCGGCCTTGCGACCGAGGTGACGCGCGACATCCAGCCGCAGAAGGCGCAGATCGCTCTGATCACCGTGCCGGCCGGCCTGGCGCTGACGCTGGACGGCCAGCCGGTGACGACGCCGAGCACCGTGACCGGTGTGGTCGGCATCGAGCGCGACCTCGGCGCCGCCGACCAGAACTTCAACGGCCGCCGCTACCGTTTCGCGACATGGAGCGACGGCGGCGCCGCGACGCACACCATCGCGACGCCGAGCGCGAACACGACCTACACCGCGACCTTCACCGACATCGGCGTGGCGGTCAACACCGCGCCCCTCGTCGCGCTGACCGGCACGCCGGCGACCGGCACCACCGGCACGGCCATCACGTTGGCCGCGACCGCGACCGACAGCGACGGCAGCGTCGCCAAGGTCGAGTTCTTCGACGGCAGCACCAAGCTCGGCGAGGACGCCAGCAGCCCCTACACATTGCCGTGGACGCCGTCGGCGACCGGCGCGCACAGCCTGACCGCGCGCGCCACCGACAACCTCGGCCTGGCCGCAACGAGCGCGGCGGTCGTCGTGACCGTGAGCGCGCCCGGCGGCGTCGACACGCAGGCGCCGGTCGCGACCATCACCGCCCCGGCCGCGTTCGCGACCGGGCTCACCGGCACGCTGAGCTTGAGCGCGACGGCGACCGACAACGTCGGCGTCACCGGCCTCGAGATCCAGCTCGACGGCGCCCAGGTCGGTGCGACCGGCACCAGCGGGTCGCACAGCGTGAGCGTCGACTCGACGCTGTACACCTCGGGCCAGCACGTGGTGCGCGCGCGGGCCCGCGACGCGGCCGGCAACCTGTCGGCCTGGGCCAGCGCGACGGTGCAGTTCGGCGGCACGCGCGCGGTCCCGGCCGGCTTCACGCGCAACGAGGCGTGGATCACCGGCCTGAGCGGCGCGACCGCGTTCGCGCAGGCGCCCGATGGCCGGATGTTCGTGGCCCAGCAGGGCGGGGCGCTGCGGGTCGTGAAGAACGCGGCGTTGCTGACGCCGCCCATGCTCAGCGTGGCGGTCGACGCGAACGGCGAGCGCGGCCTGATCGGTGTGGCGCTGCACCCGGCCTTCGCGACCAACGGCTTTGTGTACGTGTACTACACGACCACCTCGAACGGCACGCACAACCGCGTCAGCCGCTTCACGGCCAGCGGCGACACGGCTGGCAGTGAACTCGTGTTGGTCGAGCTGCCGACCTTGTCGAGCGCGACCAACCACAACGGCGGCGCGATGCACTTCGGCATCGACGGCAAGCTCTATGTTGCGGTCGGCGACAACGCCAACAGCGCGAACGCGCCGCTGCTGACCAGCGTGTTCGGCAAGATCCTGCGCTTCAACGACGACGGCAGCATCCCGACCGACAACCCGTTCTACGCGACGCAGAGTGGCCAGAACCGGGCGATCTGGGCCTATGGCCTGCGCAACCCGTTCACGTTCGCGGTGCAGCCCGGCACCGGCCGCATCCACATCAACGACGTCGGGCAGAACACCTGGGAAGAGATCAACCTCGGCGCGCCGGGCGCGAACTACGGCTGGCCGGCGTCCGAGGGGCCGGACAACGTCGGCACCGGCGTGACCGGGCCGCTGTTCACCTACAAGCACAGCGCGGCGTCGCCGGCGGGCTCGGGGCCTGGCGGCTTCTTCACCGGCTTCGCGATCGCCGGCGGCGCGTTCTACCCGGACGCCGCGCCGTTCCCGGCTGGCTACCGCAACAGCTACTACTTCGCCGACTACGTCAGCCATTTTGTCGGGCGCTACGACTGGGTCAACAACGCGGCGTACGCGTTCGCGACCTCGTCTGGCGAACCGGTCGACCTGCTGACCGGCGCCGACGGCGCGCTCTACCTGCTGACGCGAACCGGCATCACGCGCTTCAGCGCACCATGAAAAAAGCGGCCCGCACGGGGCCGCCTGGTTCGAGTGCCGCGGCGCTCAAGCCGTGGCGTCGGTGAACTCCTCGATCTTGTCGAAGTTGAGGTACTGGTAGACCGACGCGCTGGCCGCGGTCAGCACGCCCATGCCTTCCATGTATTCGGCCTTGGTCGGGATGCGACCCAGCTTCGAGCAGATCGCCGCCAGCTCGGCCGAGCCGAGGTAGACGTTGGAGTTCTTGCCGAGCCGGTTCGGGAAGTTGCGCGTGCTGGTGCTGAACACCGTCGCGCCTTCCTTGACCTGCGCCTGGTTGCCCATGCACAGGCTGCAGCCCGGCATCTCCATGCGCGCGCCGGCGTTGCCGAGCACGCCGTAGTGGCCCTCGTCGCTGAGCTTCTTCGCGTCCATCTTGGTCGGTGGCGCGACCCACAGCTTGACCGGGATGTCACGCTTGCCTTCGAGCAGCTTCGATGCGGCGCGGAAGTGGCCGATGTTGGTCATGCACGAGCCGATGAAGACCTCGTCGATGACGGCGCCCGACACCTCGGACAGCATCTTGACGTCGTCCGGGTCGTTCGGGCACGCGACGATGGGCTCGTGCACGTCGGCCAGGTCGATCTCGATCACCGCGGCGTACTCGGCGTCGGCATCGCCCTTCAGCAGCTGCGGGTTCTTCAGCCAGGCTTCCTGCGCATCGATGCGGCGCTGCAGGCTGCGCGGGTCGGCGTAGCCTTGCGCGATCATCCACTTCATCAGCGTGATGTTGCTGGTGATGTATTCCTTGATCGGCTCGGGGTTCAGGTGCACGGTGCAGCCGGCGGCCGAGCGCTCGGCCGACGCGTCGCTCAGCTCGAAGGCCTGTTCGACTTTCAGATCGGGCAGGCCCTCGATCTCGAGGATGCGGCCGCTGAAGATGTTCTTCTTGCCCTTTTTCTCGACCGTCAGCAGGCCTGCCTTGATCGCGTACAGCGGGATCGCGTTGACGAGGTCGCGCAGCGTCACGCCGGGTTGCAGCGTGCCCTTGAAGCGCACGAGCACGCTCTCGGGCATGTCCAGCGGCATCACGCCGGTGGCGGCGGCGAACGCGACCAGGCCCGAGCCGGCGGGGAAGCTGATGCCGATCGGGAAGCGCGTGTGCGAATCGCCACCGGTGCCGACGGTGTCGGGCAGCAGCAGGCGGTTCAGCCACGAGTGGATCACGCCGTCACCCGGGCGCAGCGAGATGCCGCCGCGGTTGCTGATGAAGTCGGGCAGTTCGTGGTGCATCTTCACGTCGACCGGCTTCGGGTAGGCCGCGGTGTGGCAGAACGACTGCATCACCAGGTCGGCGCTGAAGCCCAGGCAGGCCAGGTCTTTCAGCTCGTCGCGCGTCATCGGGCCGGTCGTGTCCTGCGAGCCGACGCTGGTCATGCGCGGTTCGCAATACGTGCCGGGGCGCACGCCCATGCCGGCGGGCAGGCCGCAGGCCTTGCCGACCATCTTCTGCGCCAGCGAGTAGCCCTTGCCGGTGTCGGCCGGGCTCACCGGCAGCCGGAACAGCGTCGACGGGGCCAGGCCGAGCGCCTCGCGCGCTTTGGCCGTCAGGCCGCGGCCGATGATCAGCGGAATGCGGCCGCCGGCGCGCACCTCGTCGAACAGCACGTCGCTCTTGACCGTGAACTCGGCGATGACCTTGCCATCTTTCAAGGCCTTGCCGTCGTAGGGACGCAGCTCGACCACATCGCCCATGTTCATCTGGCTCACGTCGAGCTCGATCGGCAGCGCGCCCGAGTCTTCCATCGTGTTGTAGAAGATCGGCGCGATCTTGCCGCCCAGGCAGACGCCGCCGAAACGCTTGTTCGGCACGAACGGGATGTCTTCGCCGGTGAACCACAGCACCGAGTTGGTCGCCGACTTGCGGCTCGAGCCGGTGCCGACCACGTCGCCGACGTAGGCGACGAGGTTGCCGCGCGCGCGCAGGTCTTCGATGAACTTGACCGGGCCGCGCTTGCCTTCTTCTTCGGGCGTGACGCCGGGGCGCGGGTTCTTGTGCATCGCGAGGGCGTGCATCGGGATGTCCGGGCGGCTCCAGGCGTCGGGCGCGGGCGACAGGTCGTCGGTGTTGATCTCGCCGGTGACCTTGAAGATGCTGACGGTGATGGACTTGGGCACCTCGGGGCGCGAGGTGAACCACTCGGCATCGGCCCAGCTCTGCAGCACGGCCTTGGCATTCGCGTTGCCCTTCGCGGCCTTGGCTTGCACGTCATGGAACTGGTCGAACATCAGCAGCGTCTTCTTCAGCGCTTCGGCGGCCGTGGCACCGACCGTGGCGTCGTCGAGCAGGTCGATCAGCGGGCTGATGTTGTAGCCGCCGAGCATGGTGCCGAGCAACTCGGTGGCGCGCACGCGGCTGATCAGCGCACAGCTTTCGGTGCCGTGCGCGACGGCGGCGAGGTAGGAGGCCTTGACCTTGGCCGCGTCGTCGACGCCGGCCGGCACGCGGTAGGTGATCAGGTCGACCAGCGCCGCTTCTTCGCCCTTGGGCGGATTCTTCAGCAGCTCGATCACCTCGGCGGTCTGCTTGGCCGACAGCGGCAGCGGCGGGATGCCGAGGGCGGCGCGTTCGGCAACGTGTTGGCGATAGGCTTGAAGCATGGGATTGGCTCCTGAGGTGGTCGGGTGAGGCGGGCGCGAGTGTCAGGATGCCTTGGGCACGATGACTTTCAAACCCTTGAAATAGTCGCGGAAGAAGCCCGCGTCACGGGTGATCAATGCACTGCATTGAAGCAAGGCATGTGCCCCGACGATGAAGTCGGGCACGGTGCGTTGTCGGGCGCCGCCGCGGGCGCGGTAGCGGCGCTGCATCTCGCCGGCGCGGATCGCCGACTTGCGTTCGACCTCGCTGAAGCGGATGCCCATGTCTTCCAGCGTCTGCATCGACTGGTCGCCGTCGCGCAGCGAGCTGCAGATCTCGGCGACGACGACGTCGCAGACCAGCACCGGGCCGAGCGAGAGCGCGGCACGCAGCGCGTCTTCGGCCGCTTCGGCCTGCGCGGCGCCGACGAGGATCTCGATCAGCACGGACGAGTCGACAGCGATCATCGTGATGCGTCAGACATCCAGCGGATCCCCGGGCGCGCGGCCGCGGATCGCGCGCATCGCGTCGTCGACGCTGGCGAAGCCGTCGAGCTTGAACTTGCCGCGCGCACGCGAGATCGCGTCGTCGACGTTCTTGCGCAGGATGATGCGACCGCCGTCGAGTTCGACCTTGAGCTGCGTGCCCTTGGTCAAGCCCAGTGCGTCACGCACCGCCTTGGGCAGCGTGATCTGGCCGCGTTCTGCAACAGTCGCTTCCATGCGGAGCTCTCCGGTTGAGTATGCATGAATTATACATACTTCATCGAGCGTACTGTTGGCGACGGACGGCCGCTCCCAACGAAAAACGGCCCCGACGCCGAGCGCCGGGGCCGTTGGCTTGCGCTGACCGCGTTCAGCTGACCGCGGCGGCGACCTTGCCCTGCTTCTCGCTGACGCAGCCGTCCAGCAGGCGCTGGCCGGTCTTCACGTTCAGCAGCATGGACTTGGCGGCGATCTGCACGACCAGCGTCTCGCCCTTCACGTCCTCGAGGCGGATCGCGCCGGTGGTCGACTCGACCGGTTTCATCACGTAGACCGACTTGCCGAAGCGCAGCTCGGCGTAGCCGGGGTACTTCGGCAGCGTCGAGACCTGCACGGTCTTGTCGAACTCGCAGGCATAGGTGCCGTAGTACACGCGCTCGGCAGCGGCCAGTTGCGCCGGCGATGCCGCCTCGGGTTCGGTCGGCGCCTTGGCGGCGGCGACGGGTTTGGTGGCCTTCTTGGCCGGCTTCGCCGGGGTGGCGGTCTGGGCCATCGCGGCGACGCTCGCTGCGCAGAGGGTCAGGGTCAGGGCGACGGTGGAAAGATGTTTCATTCGGAGTTCTCCTCTCAACGCAAAGGTGCAGGCGGATTGTCGGCATGCGCAACGGCCGCCAAGATGTCGTCGTTCGGGCGATTGCAACAAAACGCAGCGGCGGTGTGGCGGCAATTGTGGCCGCTTGATGCGACGGGCTGCGGAAAATTGCCGGCGCCGGCAACGGCTGATTGCGTCCATGCGTGAGCAAGGTCACGTGTCGAGCCCTTGCGTGGGCCGGCACCGGCCCGACGCGGCGTCGAGGCCCGATCGCCGCGGTTTCGTTTCGGAAACAGAACCGACGTGCCGTGTCGTGGCGTCGCGCAGACAGCGTGTCAAGGCGTGTCGAACCACGCCAGGCGCGCTTGTGCCGGCAGGACCTGGCCGGTGCGCGACGCGCGTTCGAGTACCTGCCAGAAGTAGCGGTAGCTGGCGCGGTCGTGCAGCGTGTCGCGCCCATGGGTGGCGTGACGGATCGGCGCCCAGCCGGCCGCTTGCGCCGCGGCGACGATCTCGGCCGCCTGCTCGATCTCGTCGGCCGCGGGTGCGAACGCGGCCACGATGGGCCGGATCTGGTTCGGGTGGATGCTCCACATGCGCGTGTAGCCGAACTCGTGCGCCGCGCGTCGGGCGGCGGTCGTGATGGCGCCGAGGTCGTTGAACTCGGTCACGACGCAGTGCGATGGTGTCTTCGCAAACCCATGACAGGCCGCGGCGATCGCGAGCTTGGCACGCACCACCAGCGGGTGCGTGAACTGGCCCTCGGCGCTCATGCCGGCGGCGGGGATCGCGCCGCGGTGGGCCGAGACGAAGTCCATCAACCCGAAGGACAGCGATTCGACGCGCGGGTGCGCTGCGATCGCTTCGACCTCGCGCAGCGCGCCGTGGGTTTCGATCAGCACGTGCACCGGCAGCGGTTGTCGCTGGCCGTGCACGCGCTGCCGGTGGTCGATTTCGGCGCAGGCGCGCTCGACGTCGGCGAAGTCGCGCGGCTTGGGCAGCATCAGGTAGGCGAGGCGGGTGCCCGCGCGGCCGACGAACGTGGCGACGTCGTCGGCGAAGCTCGGGTGGTCGACCGGGTGCACGCGCGCGCCGACGCGGCCGAAACGGTTCTCGTCCGACATCGCGAGCTCGGCCGCCATGTGCGCGTGCTCGGCCTCGCCGCCGATCGGCGCGCCGTCTTCGCAATCGAGCGTGATGTCGAACACCGGCCCGAGTTCGGCCTGCAATTGCAGGCTCTTGCGCATGCGCACCTCGACGCCGCAGTAGTGGTCGCAGACGGGCAGGGCGGCGGCGGCCTCGTCGGCATCGAACAAGGCGTCGCGTGGATGCGGTGCGGTGGCGGTCGTCATGAATCCAGGAAGCTCAGGCCGGGCGCCGCCGCGCAACGATGAACAGGCGCGGGAACGACAGCAGCAGGCGCCGGTCGGAACGCGGCAGGTAGGCCAGCGCGATGCGCCGTTCGTACTCGGCGAGAAAGCCGTCGCGGTAGGTCGCCGACAGCGGGTCGATGAAGGGCCGCAGCCCGGTGCCGCGCACCCATTCGACGATCGCGGCGGGTGTCTCCATCGGATGCTGGTAGGCGGTGCGCCAGACGTCGACCTCGGCCGCGTCGCAAGCGAGCAGGTCGTAGTACCTGTTCAGCGACAGGATCTGGGTGCGAATGGCGGCGGCGTTGCCGATGTCGCCGGCCCACGGCGCCATCGCGGCGACCTCGCGCATCAGGCGGTGCGTGGGTTCTTCGCGGTTGTCGGGCATCTGGATCGCGAGCACGCCACCCGGCGCGAGCGCTGCGAACAGCCGGGGCAGCAGCGTTTCGTGCCCGCCCACCCATTGCAGTGAGGCGTTGGCGTAGATCAGGTCCGGCGCTTCGGCCGGTTGCCACTCTGCGATGTCGCTGAGTTCGAAGCGGCAGGCCGGCAGGCGCTGGCGGGCGCTGGTCAGCATGGCTTCAGAGTTGTCGGTGCCGACGACCTGTGCGTCGGGGAAGCGCTCGACCAGCAGTTCGGTCGAGTTGCCTGGGCCGCAGCCCAGGTCGTAGACGCGCTTCGCGCCGCTCAACGCGACCCGCGCCAGCAACTCGTGTGCGGGCCGGGTGCGCTCGTCCTCGTAACGACGGTAGAGCTCGGGGTTCCAGTCGCTGTCGGCCATGGCAGGGCTCCTCGTGTGAAGAGCGTGCGCACACGGCCGCACGCAGCCGGTTGGGTTTACAGCAGGTGCTTGACGCCGTCCTGTTCGCCTTGCAGTTCGGTGAGCGTGACATTGATGCGCTCTTGGCTGAACGCGTCGATCGCCAGGCCCTCGACGAGCTTGTACTCGCCGCCTTCGCAGGTGACCGGGAAGCCGAACATCGTGTCCTTCGGGATGCCGTACTGGCCGTCCGACGGGATGCCCATCGTGACCCACTTGCCCTTGGTGCCCAGCGCCCAGTCGCGCATGTGGTCGATCGCGGCGTTGGCGGCCGAGGCGGCCGACGACACGCCACGCGCGGCGATGATGGCCGCGCCGCGCTTGCCGACGGTGGGCAGGAAGGTGTCGGCGTTCCAGACCGGGTCGTTGATCATGTCCTTGACGCTTGCGCCGCCGACGGTGGCGAAGCGGTAGTCGGCGTACATGGTCGGCGAGTGGTTGCCCCAGACGGCCAGTTTCTCGATGTCGGCGACGGCCTTGCCGGTCTTCGCGGCGAGCTGGCTGGCGGCGCGGTTGTGGTCCAGGCGCAGCATCGCGGTGAAGTTCTTGCGCGGCAGGCTGGGGGCGCTCTTCATCGCGATGTAGGCGTTGGTGTTGGCCGGGTTGCCGACCACCAGCACCTTGACGTTGCGGCTCGCGACCTTGTCGAGCGCCTTGCCCTGCGCGGTGAAGATCTCGGCGTTGACGGCGAGCAGCTCGGCGCGCTCCATGCCGGGGCCGCGCGGGCGCGAGCCGATCAGCAGCGCGTAGTCGGCGTCCTTGAACGCGGTCATCGGGTCGCCATGGGCTTCGATACCGACGAGCAGCGGGAACGCGCAGTCCTGCAGTTCCATGATGACGCCCTGCAGCGCCTGCTGGGGCTTTTCCATCGGCACTTCGAGCAGGCTCAGGATCACCGGCTGGTCCTTGCCCAGCATTTCGCCCGAGGCGATGCGGAACAGGATCGCGTAACCGATCTGGCCAGCGGCACCGGTGACGGCAACGCGAACGGGTTTCTTGCTCATGCGGATTCTCCGAAGGAAGGGGATGAGGGCGGGCGACTGTGCGCCGCGGCAGGTCTGCGAGTCTAAGTCAGGCGGGTGTCCGGAGTGCGGGTTGACCCTGCTCCACGCGCCCGATCATATCTTCGGTCTTATATAAGACGTCAATGATGGGTCATCGTGCCGAGGTGGCCGGTTTGTGCTGCAATCGCGGGATGCCCGCTCCCGCCCCCCTGTCGCTCGACGCGCCCGAGCCGGCCTTCAGTCCGCTCTACCAGCAGATCAAGGCGCTGATGTTGAGCAGTCTGCAGCGCGCCGAGTGGGGCCCCGGCGAGGCGATCCCGAGCGAAATCGAACTCGCCGCGCGCTTCAAGGTCAGCCAGGGCACGGTGCGCAAGGCGATCGACGAGCTCGCGGCCGAGAATCTGCTGGTGCGGCGCCAGGGCAAGGGCACGTTCGTGGCGACGCATGCCGAAGAGCGCGTGCAGTTCCGCTTCCTGCGGCTGACGCCCGACGACGGCGTGCCTGCCAACATGACACGACACCTGATCGACTGCAAGCGTCAGCGCGCACCAGCCGAGATCGCGCGCGCGCTGCACCTGCGTGCAAGCGAGCCGGTGGTGCGGGTGCGGCGGGTGCTGGCGTCGAATGGCAAGCCCATCGTGCTGGACGACATCTGGTTGCCCGCGCAGCCGTTCAAGGGCCTCACCGCGCAACGCCTCACCGAACACCGCGGGCCGATGTACGGTCTGTTCGAGGCCGAGTTCGGGGTGCGCATGATCCGCGCCGAGGAGAAGATCCGCGCCGTCGCGGCCGATGCGCCGAGCGCGACGCTGCTCGCGCTCGCGCCGGGCGCGCCGCTGCTGAGCGTCGAGCGCCTGTCGCTCACCTATGGCGACCAGCCGGTCGAGTTGCGCCGCGGGCTGTACACCACGGCGTCACACTACTATCGCAATGATTTGAGTTGATCGGATGACAGGCAGACACGGGTCTTGAGCGGGATCATTGACAGCGGCCGATAATCGCGTGCTGCATTGCAATAAAATCCTTCGGTTACGCAACGGTTTCGAACCGAATCAAACAACAAGGTTGCTTCAATGGCGAACACAGCAAGAAAAGCAAGACCCGGCGAAAACATGCGGCTGGTCGACGCGTTGGGGTACAAGCTCCCGCTCGCGGGCCTCGTTTCCATCCTGCACCGCGGCAGCGGGCTCGTGATGTTCGTGCTGCTGCCGTTCATCATCTGGATGTTCGACACCAGCCTCACTTCCGAGATCAGCTACAGCCAGTTCACGTCGGTGTTCACTCACGGCACGGGCTTTCTGCCGGGCTGGTTCTACAAGCTCGTCGCGCTGGCGCTGATTTGGTCCTACCTGCACCACCTGACCGCGGGCATCCGCCACCTGTGGATGGACGCGACGCACGCGGTGACCAAGGAGTTCGGCCGCCAGTCGGCGATCGTCACGCTCGCCGTTAGCCTGGTGCTGACCTTCGCGCTCGGCGTGAAGCTGTTCTTCTTCTGAGACCCCCGCCCATGGCACAAACTTTCGGATCGAAGCGCACCGTCGTCGGCGCGCACTACGGCCTGCGCGACTGGCTCTCGCAGCGCGTCACCGCGGCGCTGATGGCGCTGTTCACGCTCGCCCTCGTCGTGCAGGTGCTCTTGCCCGGGCCGATGGGCTACGACAAGTGGGCCGGCATCTTCTCGCACCAGTGGATGAAGGTGTTGACCTTCGTCGTGATCGTCGCGCTGCTGGT
>Ga0307509_10000800_pt1 | contig 53929 bp, 28 predicted proteins | sample 10_EM_MG_FD_202245 | JGI IMG/M metagenome (GOLD analysis project Ga0307509, IMG submission 202245) | Populus trichocarpa ectomycorrhiza microbial communities from riparian zone in the Pacific Northwest, United States - 10_EM | ecosystem: Host-associated > Plants > Roots > Unclassified | place... | reverse complement strand
AGTGTTTTCTGATGATTTACATCCTGACCTTCTAATTATATATATATTGACAAGAGATCCACTCTGTACTTTACTAGATTCAGTAGATGCTATAATGGTTAATAATTAGTTTTGAAGGTCTGGCTGTCTCTCCCTCCCTTATCAGTGGCTATTTCAGCTATTTTGAGACACATGCATGAAGATAATTTCCTCATTTACGTTGTCATTTTTCCTTAATGAATAATTTCATTTTTTTTTCCTAATATTTTTTGTGTGTTAGTGGGAGCAAAGGAGAAGCATCTAATTGTCTTTTGTTTGTTAAAGATTCCACTTGTTAAAAAGACTGGGATGGGATTAATAGAGCACCAACGGGTCAAAAAAAAAATAATCTTTTAATTGAGATTAAGGAATGACATTAAAAAAAATATTTTGATTGTATTAAAAAATATTAGAATTTAATAATTTATCCAATTTTTTAGAGGTTTGCCCTCAATCCCTCCACTTTGTTGTGGAAACAATATTAAATTGCTCTTGATAACAAGAGTAGTAATTGCTTTCCAGTTTATATGATAAATTAAAAGCAAAAAAGTTTCCTTTGTATTTATCCATATAATACCCTTCTCTTGTATACCTATCAATTAAACTCTAAAGTTGTTTAAGCCTTTCAACTAAATCCATATAGTGTTTACTGCAATCAACCAGAATTACTGACTAAAAGCATATTTAGTATTGTGATAATACTTGTTTTTTAAAGTGATTTTTATTTGGAAATATATTAATATAATTTATTTTTTAAAATTTATTTTTGACATTAGCACATCAAAAAATCTAAAACACCCAAAATATAATTTAAAGCAAAAAAATTATTTTTTTCAAAAACGTTTTTCTACCACAAAAATAAACATGCTCTTAAATACATACAAATAGTAGTTTTCATGGTACAAGAAAAAGCTAGATTCCATTATGGTCTCATTTTTAAGTTTAGTTGACATCTCTTCCATCATTTTTGGATGGAAATTGTCAAGGAAGGTTTTTATATATTTGTATTTTACTTGATAAATCAATAACTGTAATTTATATTTGATATGCATCCGATCAGATTGGATCGGATAAAGGTTTTTTCACATGTAAAGTACTTAAGTTGATTAAAAAAATTTCAAAAAGTATTTTCAAAATTTCTTTAGCACCTCGTAAAAGCAAATCCTAATAAACTAGTGCGAATAATTTCACATATATCTAATCAAAGTTGCATCTAAAAATTAATACTATGAATGATTTAAAAATATAATATTATGTCATTATATATATATATATATATATATATGAATGATTTAAAAATATAATATTATATATATATATACACACACACACACATATATATTAGTTATTAGTGCGGTTGTATAAATAAATCATTCAATATCTCTTTTAAGTTTAGTGTATATAGTGTTGAATCGTTTACTTATTATTTCTTAAATTATCTTCTATTATGTATTTTTAAAACAACACATCAACTATCGATCAAACTTACATCATATATCATTTAGTACTTTATATAGAAATATCATATATAATATTAAAGGACATTAAATATCAATTTTACATGTTGTTAATTGATCATCATTATTATCATACATTCCTAAATATAAATTTAATTTCAATGGTAGAGTAAATTTAGAAATTTTACAAGGTTTGAATATATATATATATATCTAAAAATTAAAAAAATATTTTTTTTGTTATTTATAAAGTAAAGTTTAGTTAATAAATGAAGGTTGAATAATTAAGATGGTATAATAGGATTCATAATAAATTTATATATTAATAAAATAAAAATATTGGGATGGTGAACCCTTTGCTTGCACCTATATCCAACCTTAGTGAAACCATATCAGATTTTATCTTATTCACTTTGATCTTATCAAACTGGATAAAAATTCAACCAAATTCGATTGATATTAGATTTTTAATGGGTTAAGTTAAACTATTATATTAGAGTTTATTTGAGATCACAAATGCTCTTTCTATGTCTTTGAAAAGTAAAAAGGTCAAAATTATTTTTTCAATAAATGGATTGTGAAGGTTTATTTTGTGCTCAAATACTTTTCGATAATGATAAATGATGATATGAAAACTAAATAGTAACAGAATGATAATTAGCCAATTATGGTGGTAGTAGAATGGTGATGGGTAATGACAATAATGATAAAGGTGACGCGATAATAATAATGATAAAGTGGTGGTAGTAAAGATTATTAGACGATATTGTAAATATATTATTATTCGTAAAATATTTTATAAAATTTTATGAGCAAAAAACTATTTTTTAACAAATAAACTAAGTTAAATATTAACGATAAAATATTTTAAATTGCCTATTTTTTAAAAACAAACTCAAAAAAATATTGTAAGCAAAACAAACATCCAAGATTCATAATCATCAGTATCCAAAAGATAAATTAGTTATTTGTGGACAATACTAACCTATTACTTTTAAAATTTTATAAATAATAAATAAAGAATATAATTTAAATAATATGATTTTTTTATTATTATCTAAATGGGATTTGAGTAATTTATTTAATTATCTATTTCTTTTTAAAAAATTAACAATTTAGTATCTAAAATTAGTTTGAATAATTCAATTATTTTTAAAAATTATTAGTTTTAATAATTCAATTCTTGCAATTATCTATTTGCATGTATGCCCACGATTATTTTTCTAAAATAATATAGTATTAAGTGAGTATATGGTAACTAATGAAGTCGTGAAAAGACTTCAAATAAAAAGTGGGCTTTTCTTGGTCATGTCCTAGGCTGGTGGGGTAATGACCTTTGTTCTTTCTGAAAGAGTAGTTCCTAATGAAAATAAAGGGCACTCAACATAGAAAGTTCCACATTGGTGCTTGCATAGAGAATCCTCGGGTGCCAGGAGATTAGTGTTGCAATTCGCATAGAAAGAGGGCGCAACTCTGCATAAAAAATTCATGTGTGCGAAGAACAAATATGGTGTTTGCATAGAGAATTTGTCCGAGAACAAAAATACATAAAAGATATGTGTCCCACAACCTAGTTTGGCAGAAAAGAAGAAAAGAAGAGAGAAAAAAGAAGTCAAAAGAGAGAGAAAATAAAAAGAGAGACTAGAGAGAGAAAAAAGTGAGAGAGGTCGAACGACCATAATTATATTTTTTTTATAAAAAAAAACTAAAACTAATGATATTTTTATTGTACAAATATAATTCACTATTTATCACAATAGTGTAATTTCTTTTTTTTCCCCCTTCCCAAAAAAACCAATACCTTATTATTGACGATATTTTAATCTTTTTACATGGCTCATTAGTCATTAAAGAATTGATTAAGGGTATAAATATCTTTTTAATTTGTTTTAGCATAGTAAAATGACCTAACTATCATCTAAGTCAAACTCTTTAAAACTACCAAATAGGGGTACTTTTGTCTTTTCATTTTTTAAAATATAGTTAAATGACAAGTTTACCCTTGGAATAAAAAAATTAAACCTTGCATCAAGGGGCCTTTTGGTCTTTTTCACTCTATTTTTATGTTATTACCAATTTCATGGAGGGTAATTTGATCTTTTTATATAGATTAATTATTAATTAAATGGGAAAAATTATTTGTGTGTGTTAGTTACACGCCAACGCATGAGAGGCGCTTGCATACTTTGGACGACATTTGTGCCACCTCGTGATGGAAGAAAATGATTTTCCATCTTGTCGTTGGTTGTAAGCAACAACGCGTCATTTTCCTGTTGGGGTGATGGTTGTCGAAGGTGGTGGGGTGGTATATTGTATGTGGGCTCTTTTTTCTTTTCTCTCCTCCCGTGAGAATTACAACTTAGTCCTCTTTATTTTTAATATTTCAACTTTAATCCCTATTTTGTTTTATTTCTAATTATTGTTCTTAGCCCATTTCTAAAAGTTTTACTTGTTTTTAATTTTATTTTTTAATACCAATTTGTCATATATTTTTTTTTTCAATTGATCTTATTCTTTTGATTTTTTTTGGCCATTTTGTAAAAGTTTTATTGGTTTTAAATTTCAACATTTAATCCAAATTTATAGTATTTTTTTTCCAATTGGTACTCATTCTTTTTATTTTTGTTGAAGTTGTTTTCTTTTTAATTTAACCCTCCAATAAAAACTTGTAGTTCCCTCTAATTTATTTTTTATTTCGATTATCATCCTTATTCTTTTGATTGCTATTTTTTTTTTAATTTTGGATTGTTTTATGTGATTGATTTTGTTCCCGATTTCATCCTTCTAGTTTAATAACCTAGGTCATAGGTTTGAAAAGTTAACAGGGTTGACATATCTTTTTTCCAGCTTATTTTTTTTATTTCGTTGTTTGGCATTTTTTTTAAAAAAATTGACTTTCTGACTTTCTTTGATTTTTTCCATCGGATTATCCCGACACCGTGACTTGGGATGCATATCTAGTAGGTTAACTTGGGTTGACTCGCTTATTATTGCATAGATTACATGTCCATCATACTAACTCATGTTGACTTATGCCAATTGTTTTTGTTTTTTTTTTATTATTTAATTTCATCATTTCATGCTCAATTGGTTGAAAATTGATTAGTATTGTTTTTTTCTCCTAAAAAAGGGTTTTTTTTCCAAGTTATTATAGTTATTTTAAAAAATATTTATTTCTTTATCACATAATTAAAATAAAATATGATTATTTAACTAGTTGAGTTTCATCCCCCAAACATATTTTATAACCCGTGCAGCTATGCACTATAAGTAAATATTGTCGACAAATTATTCATTTTTTTTTCTTTTATTTATTTTTAAGCCCCCCGATATCTGTAAAGATTCAGTAATGCTTCATTAATTGAGCTCATTGTTTTCAGTTAACAAAAAAAAAAAAAGAAGGTTTCCAGCTTCCTGATTGAGCATTGGACTCCAACATTACAACTCATACCGGCACAGAAGTAAGCCAATATCCACCCACCACGTAACCTGGAAACAAATCCTATTTACCACAACACCCTCTCTTCAAATTCCAAACCCCTCTGATTGGTCCACATAACACATCCTAAAAAAACAAAACACAGCAGCAGAACACAAAATTAAAAAACCCCATATAACCGCCAGAATTCACATCTACCAGTCTTTTTGAGAAAACGGAAGACTGACTGGTGAGTCAGTTCCAGTAACTCACCATCATCATCAACTCTCATGGACTCCCCTCTTCAAATTCTCCACGGTTTGCTCCAATTTCTCCCTCTAGGGTTTACTTAGGTTTTCCATTTTTTCTCCAATTAACCATCTTTTCTTTCCTTCTAGAATGGCACAGCCGGATCAAATTTCTGTTTCTTCTAGGGATCATTCCGCTGCTGCTGCATCATCATCTTCAAATCACACTTCTTTTCCAGTCCGCGAAGAATATGATCATGATCATGATCAACGGTTACGTCAACTCGAATTTAGACAGCCAGAGATAGAGCAGCAGCAGCAGGAATACATTGAAATTTCTAATCGAGGGAATTATTTCGGGTTTAATGATGTAGCTTCTGTTAGAGATGACACGTGGTCTTGTGTCGTCGTGGTTCTCACGTTCTGGTTCTTCGGTTTGTATTTATTTAGCAATTAAAGTTTCTCTAGAATTACTTCTGTTTATTTTATTTTTTTCCCCTAATTTTGATTGTCAAAAATTAGATTACATTTTATAGGTTTCTAGTGTTAAATGCGGTTGTTGGTTTTAATTTCTGATAATTAATTGTTTATTTGACAGTGTCGATGACTATGATTTTGGGGGTATATGGTGCTATGAGTCTAACCCTAGGACCGAAATGCTCGGTTCTTTTACAACCTACTCCCATATTTGTGCAGTCTATAAAGGTAAATTCGTGATTTTATTTGTAGTTATTGAAGTTGTACCGAGGGCCGAATGGTTTGGATACTTTTTGTTATGGATTTAAGAGAGGGTCTCGAACTTGATTTGGTATTTTGTTGTAATTTTGATAGATTTCGGTTGGTTTTCTCTAGGTGGAACAGTTGTATGATACTAATCCGGGGCTGATACTATATGGGTTATATACATCTCCTCCGCTTGATGTTGTTGAGACTTGGGATAGAACTCTTAATTTCTCTGTTTCGCCCGATTCTCACAAGGCAAGTGTTGTTTTATGGGAAATGGTGTCATGCTTTGAATTGGTTTTGGTGCTTGTGGGTATTCTTATGCATATTTTGCTTTTGTTCTCTAGGACTTCATGTATTTTCTGAATGAGGGGTCTCAAATAAATATTTCATACAGGGTGAACTCCCCGATCTCCTCCGTTTTCCTTATAATTGCACAAGGTATACTTAGGAACTGTCTAGTTTGTATGTTTTGTGTTTTTCTGGAAGTCATATATGCTTGCTTCTAGGTACATAAATCTAGTAAGTCCATGAATTGGGAATTAGTTATCTTGCTTTGTTGGCTATAAAATTGGCTTTTGAGTTTTATTTCCATGTGATTCTGAATCTGAAAAAATTGCAGGGAGTGAAAGCCTTTCTCAATGGCTTGAGAATCCAACTCGTCCAAACACCACTTTATCATGGAATGTCATTCAAGGTAGATAGGTGTTGAGATTTTGATGTTTTCTTCATATAAGTACGTTAACTGATATGCATATTTTTTTTCTCACAGGAAGTGGTTTTGTCCAGCAGAGTATATTCACATCTGCAAGCTACTATGTTGCAGTGGGCAACTTGAACTCAGAGGAAGTTGAGGTAAGGTTGCAGAGTAGTGACCTGTATTTGTATCATCAATTGATCTCCTGTTCTAGGAATGTTTTACTAGCAATTAATAAAGATATAATCCAAGAATACCTTATTGCTTCTATTACCAACCACAGATAGAACATCCTTTGCTTGTGTAGTTCTTTGGCTTCCTAGACATGATATTTAGTATCATTGATGAACAAAAAGACATGAACTAAATTTTAGGACCGTGCCTCTCCTTGTTTCATGTATTAGAGTTGCTGAAATATTTTCCATTGAACAATACGTTGATAACCTCGTGCACCTTATCATTGTGATATTTCTACCTTGGCTAATAAGTACAGAATATGAAAATTTTCTTGTGCAGCTGGTGCTTAAACCATATAGATTTTTCATTTGATTCACTAAAAAAAGAATATGAGAATCTCCGTGATCAGTATTTAGCTAATGTTACCTTTTGATTCATGAATTATGCCACAAACAGTGAAAGAGTAGCTTATTTTTCTTTGCAACTGTTTTTCATCTCTTGACAAGATGCTGCTTTTGAGATGATCTAGGCAATAGGCAACTGGATAATTTGTTCTTCCTGAATTTACCTTTATTTTTCCAGCATGGGTTATATCTTCCACCAATACAATTTTCCTGTTCTATTTTATGCTGCCTGTCTACAATCTTTCAACATTGAAAGATTGGAGTGGATTCATATTCTTATTCTTCTCAACCTAAGTTGAAACTCAATGAAAGGACTAACTTTTTTTTGCAAAACATGAAAAGTAGTTTGTGGTTTTGGTCATTGGCACTTAGTGACAATTTTCTCTTCTTTTCTTTTCCTACAAGTGGTTTTCTTTGTTCCTTTAGTTTGGAGTATGGGTTATATCTTCCACCAATACAATTTTCCTGTTCTATTTTATGCTGTCTGTCTACAATCTTTCTACGTTGAAAAATTGGAGTGCATTCATTTTCTTTTTCTTGTCAACCTAAGTTGAAACTCATTGAAAGGACTAACGTTTTAGGCAAAACATGAAAAATAGTTTGTGGTTTTAGCCATTGGCAGTTTAGTGACAGTTTGTTTTTTCTTTTCTTTTCTTACAAGTGGTTTTCTTTGTTCCTTTAGTTTGGAAACAGCATGCCAAAAACATGTCTTACTAAACTAAAAACTCTTTCATGCCACATTATCGACCAGCTAATGGTGTTAAGCTTCTGCTAGTGGAGCAAACCACATGACTCTAGTGAAAATAAACAATAATCTGAGACTGAGGTGCCATTATGCGAACAAGCTGAAACCACAAGTCACTTCTTACATTATCCTAATTTCTAGAGTTGATATGGTGACGATAGATTAAGATCATTTGATTTAATTTTTTTCATATTCGTTATTTATTTTAGATTTCAATCCATGCTTGTTTTATGTTCAAGGTGTGTTAATGCAGTTTCTCCTTAGACCCGGAACATTCTTAAGATATATATTCAAATCTCAAAAAACATTTGGTCCAATTTCCTGTATGTGCAATATAATAGGAGTGAAATATCTTTGTGCTCATCTTATTACTTCACAATCTTGTTTTTAGCTTGTTGATTTTGAAGTGTTCCTGTATCCTTCCTGGATGGCTGTTTGCGCTATTTACTTTGGATTCTTTTCTTAAACAGGTCCAATTAACCCTGAGAGTAAGATCTTTCATGTACAATACCACTGAAGCTTACTACAAGTGTACTTTTACTGATAGCAAGTGTAGTTTGAGCATTTTGTTTCCCAATGGAAATGCTGTTGTTTTAAACTCTCTTGGTCCAGAAGAGGTAAATCTCTAGATCCTCATTCTCACTCCTCTGTTTAATATAAGGTCATCATATAAACTTAAGAACTATGTTGAATGGAAGAGGAAAAAAGATTTTTTAAAAGTACCTGTAAATGTTACTTTGGTGATTCCTTATCTTTGAAGGCCAGCTGATTGGTAATCTTACGGTATTGTAATTGTAGACTCATTAGGACTACTAGAGAAAGGATCATCATCAAATAGTCTATAGAACAGAAGATTCTCAACCTTATTATCCCTGTTTTTTTTTTTTTTTCCCAGGGTTCATACAGTGAAGAGTGGAATGTCAAAGTCTCCTATGGGCCAAGATGGGCCACATATATTCTTGGCATAGGTATGCTCTTCTGTTTCTTCTTTTTACTTTGACTTGTGGATATCTTATGTTTACTTGTTTTTTCTGCCTGTAGTTGGAATGACTGTTATCATGATGGCGGCTTTCAACTTCTTGAACAAGTTTCAATGTGTTCATGAAGATGGAAATAGACTTCAGTTTGGAGAGGTGGAACCTGGGAGAGCTCCCTTGCTTTCACGTAAAGATGATGACCTTGCAAGTTGGGGCTCATCTTATGATTCTGCCTCAAATGATGAAGAGGGTCTTGAAGATTTTCTTGCAGCAAGTTCACTTGAAGGGAAATCAAGAGATGGTGAAAATGGCAATAATACCCGCCGTCTTTGTGCCATCTGCTTTGACGCTCCTAGGGACTGTTTCTTCCTCCCATGCGGGCACTGTGTTGCTTGTTTTGCATGTGGAACTAGGTAATTACTCTCCAACTGCACATTTAGATTATTTTTTTCTTATCTTGAAACAGCACTGTGCTGGACCTTGTGATGAATTCAGGTGGGCAAACAGAGAGGCTGATGAATGCATCAATGCTTCCCTCATTCTGTGAGGGCATGCCCTGCCTAACCCTAGAATGTGTTTTAGACTTCATTGGCACTTGGCATGTAGATGGCATATCAAACTGAAGAAAGCAATATAATATGCTCATGTTTACAGAGTATTTACAATGCAACAAGTCCTTGCCCCTTTTGCGTTGTGTAATATCATTGTTTTAAATTGCAGTCGGAGTGTCACTGGCTACTGTGGTAGTGGCCAAGATAACCCATTACTTGATGAGCTGTAACATGAGTACTCTAAAAGTTTCGCACATATGTCATGGTTATACTCAATAATTAAAACCTTCTCTGTAAGGGTAATGAGGCTAAGAGAGACTGAGATACCATTTCAGTGGTTTAGCTGGTCTATGGAAGCACTTTAAGGTATCTTTTAATTACTGGACTATTGTTTTAATGGAAGCTAGATGGCTGCATCCTTTGTTTAGCCATGATCACGACCTGACACCAATTATTAGGCTTGACCTTTTAAGAACAAGTCGATCATGGCATGGTTTTGTTGTGTGGAACTTTGTGGACTATCATGATTTCTAGTTGAAGTTGATAGCCTGCCATATTGAGGAAGTCTGGCACAATGGAAATTGCACATAACAAGAGTCGGATGATTTTAGTGTTTTCAAATATCATCGGTAATTAATAAAAATGTAAATTTCTGGAGTGTTATTTAGCATATTCCTACTTCTGACTTTACTCCTTTGGGCTGCGTTACATGTCAGACTTGGTATGAAGAAAATTTGGTCGCTGCTATCCTGATTGTTTTTGCCACTGCAAGCCTATTATTTTTCTTCCACAATAACCATCTTGACCAATCGGATGCCAATTTATATGTTGAAATTTAATATTTGCAGGATAGCAGAAGCTGATGGTACTTGCCCTATATGTCGTCGGAGTATGAGGAAGGTGAGGAAGATTTTTACAGTTTAAGCAAACATGAAGCAGTTTGAAACACTCGCATAACCTGTAATAACTTGCAACATAGATTAGTTGCATCTAAACTATTGCTTTCATGCCCATGAGATACTATTTGATTGTATAGCGGTAGATTCAAATCATTGATGGAGAGATGCAATTGTATGAGCTTGATCTTTAAAGTGGAAGACCATGCCTCATGTTTTTTTTTCTGGCTTTCCACCATGTAATACCATCTCTTTGTATAAGCGTAGAATTCATACACCTAGGACCCATTACTATTCAAAGGCTTAATGCAACAGGTTATCCTGTCTTTTTCATATTTGGTCTCTGAGAGCTTCGTAGAGCTTCATTATATGGTAAAGAGTTAATGTCTGGTTTTGTTGCGACCAAAGGAGCTGATCAACAGGATGATTTTATTTTTATTAGGTTAATTTACTATTTTAGGGACAGAATGTATCAACATAATCTTCTCATACCTAGTGAAGCTAGTGAGGTAAGAGACTGAAAATTATTGCTCATGTTAACATTATATATTGCTTGACTACCTGCTGGAAATGCTTATTAGCTTGCAGGATGTATGTGTGGTTTTGTCTCATGACAAAAAAGACAATATCATAAATTTTAAGTTAGTGTAATAGCTTCTGTTTTTTCTTAATTATAAAGAAAAAATTGTTTAGTTGGCTAAATAACTTATGTTTTTTGCACTGAATCTCACACTACATTTCAAACTCTAGTTTTGTATAAACTAAAATAAATTATTTTTTTAATTTATGAAGATTTATTTTTTATTTATTCTAGATGTAAAAACTTATCTCATAATAATTTTAATCAATTTATTATGCATAAAATCTACTTTCAAGTGCCAATGAATATATCTTGATCAAAAAGATTTTTAAATATATTAAAAGTCGATCAAAAGTTATATATATTAAACAATAAGAGTAAAGTATAAATTTTGTTATTGTAATTATCGTTGTGCATAAAAATGTTTAGACTTTCCTAAAACTATCACTATACTTTTGTTTATTATGATTTTTTTAAAATAATTAAAGTTGATTTTTAACTTTTAACTCGTAGAAAAGTCATAGATATAGTTGGCTAGAAACAACTTCTGATTTAAATGAATAGTATGTTGCATAATTGAGTAAAGAATTTGATTTAATTAAAAATTAAAAAATTTAATTTATAAATTCTAACTTATGCTACATATTATCTTCTTCTAAAAGTTGTTTTGAGTCAGTTTATCAAAAATACTTGTAACTTAAATTCATTGTAACTTATTTTTGTTATAAAATATTTATGAAAAGCAACTTTTTATATTATGATTTAAATTAAAAAAAAATTACTTTTCATAAGCTTGCAAGCATGCTTTAAATTTCAAATAGTAGTAGTAGTAGTAATAATAATAATAATAATAATTTTGAAGGAGTGGCATCCTTCCGAACACTCCTTATATGCATGGTTATTACAATTATGGTAAAAATAAAAAAAAGATAGTGTTAAAGCATTTCTTAGAAAGTCTGCATTATTTGATAATAAGGAATATTCTGTTTTTAACTAGTTTACATGTAAATTGAGATTAATATGTTTTTGGAATGATTTCAAAATCGCACCTTTTTACATCAATTCAGTTTAATAAAAAAAAAGTATTAATATATTTTTCAATGTATTTGACTCTAAGATTTAAATTCAAAAAATCAACAAAAAACATATATTTGTTTATGTGGTCCAATGACATGTTAAATTAATTTTTTTATATTTTTAAATTAATTTAATATGTTGATATCAAAAATAAATTTAAAAAAAAACTTTAAAACCAACTTTAAATTATGTTACGTGTAGTATTTTAAACTGAAAAGGAAAGGCAAAGAAAAACAAAGATTTGGCTGCTCTTTTATATTGAAAGCGACAGAGAGCAAACGACAGTCATGGACGCCTTTTATTTGAGGATTGGAAGCGAGAGGCAGCCTTCCTCTGCTTCATCCCAGCCACTTGAATACGACCTTATCAGCTCTCTTTTCTCCATAAATATTTTATTTTCTTTGGTCCATCCATCCAATAAATCAGTGGCCCTGACTGTCCACAACGTCAAAACAGGGGAAAACGAGATGCATTAAGAGCCTAGATTCCACTGCTAATTATTTTCTATATATAGCCTTCCATTGTAACTGTCACTCTGGATACCAAATCTGTCATAACAAAAAGAATAGTAATAAATATAAAGGAAAAAATATTTATTAAATTTTTGTTTTAAAAAAATGAAAAATGACGGTAAATAAAAGGATAAAAAAACAATGAATCAACGATGATTATAAGAACAAAAGGAATTTATTATTTTTTTAAGATTTTTTTTTAATTCCTTCTTCTTCTTTTTCCTTGCACTTAATCTATTTATCATTATTCTTTTTGTTTTTATCTTTGCTCATTCATTATTATTTTTTACTTTATATTTATATTTATTTATCACTCACTCACTCTATACTTGGTCTATTTATCACTCTATATTTTATCTATTTACTATAGCAATGGTAAATCTATAATTTCTAGCAACTTTTTTTTTAAATAAATTTAAAGATTAATTTTCTTTGCACTTGGTCTATTTATTACCATTTTTTTTTTATCTACATTCATTTATTGTTTTGTATTTTTGTATTTTTTCCCTCTTTTTATCTTTATATATATTTTTTTAAAAATATCTTTCTTTTTAACTTTACACTTATTCTATTTACCTATTTACCACTTTACACTTGCATATTTATCACCTTTCTTCTTGTTCTTATCCTCATTCATTTATTTTTTTTCTTGCTTTACACCTTTTTTTATAAAAAAAAAAGATTTTTTCATTTTGCTTTACACGTGGTCTATTTATTACTACTCTTTTTATTCTTAACTTCATTCATTCATTATTTTGTGATATTTTTGCAGAAATAATAGTAATAATAAATTATCTTCCTTTTTTTTTTTTACTTTACATTTGGCTTATTTATCATTATTCTACACTTGTCCTAATACGAATTTCATGATCACATGGTAATGCAACCCATAACAAAATTTAAAATTAATCCAAGAAAACCGAATATCAAATTTGAACCTCTGACCTAGAGGTAACTTTATACTTAAGAATCAAAGATATTGGAAAAAAAATTTTGGACATGGAGATAACCATGTATTTAAGAACTTGAAGTTTGTGAATGGCACCACGAAGTCAGTTAATCTTCAATAAGATAATGTATGATTTTTATCCCTGAAAAAAAAGTTATTTGCAGCATGCAAAACAAATGAAGAATCATGTTTATTAAAAATATCATAACTGCTAAAACTTGCAACCACATAAGTAATATATAGTTCCATCTAAATAACCCTAATGGACCAATTTTGAGTTGCAAGCCAATGAGCTCAAATTAGAAATCAATTAACAGAAATTCAATAGTAAAATAAAACCCTATATAATATTTAATGGGCCAAAATAAACTCAAATTAAAAATAATTGTTCAACATAAAATAAATAAAATAAAATACTAAAAACAAATTCTTGATGATAGAATTCCACCATGGCAAAATCTTCAAGCTTTCCTAAGTGGTGTTTTGATCGAAACTTTTAATGTAAGAATTCAACTAAGTAACTTTGTTTTGATTGCTAGAATTTCCTTTCTTATATTGTTTCCTCTTAGTCTTTTTTATGTGCTAGGAATATCATCAAAATAAGTTAAAGAAACATAAAAAAGAAACAATTTATATTTATGTACAAGAGTAATATTACCTTCAAATAAAAAAAAACATAAAAAAGAAACAATTTCTATTTATGTACAAGAATAAAATTACCTTATATATATATATATATATATATATATACACATACCCTTTTACTATCAAGCCAACCTCATATTTTAATAAATTTATGTCATTTATATCATTACCTAATACATCTAAAAAATTAGGAAAGCTTATAGTGCTTAATTCTTCATTTTAGCTGTTCAATATTATATAGTTTTTTTTTCTTTCTCCTTCTATCAAACTGTATAAAATATTATTAATATATGTTTGTATCAAAACCAATTGTTGCAGTGAAGTGGTAAAGGTATGTTGCTCTATAGAGTTCTTAAGTTCTAAATTAACATCTAGGGTTTTTGCTAGTATAATCAGGTCATTGATTTAATTTTAAAATCAAGCAAAAAGAGCTCAACCCAACAAAAAATTTGATTTTTGATTAATCCATGACAGAGCACATGTAAACTAACTGTAAATTTTAATAATAATTTTCTATTTTTTATTTAATTTTTTTCTATCCATTTTATTTTTTTGAATTTCATAAGAAAAAATATACTAGAAAATATGTTAGCAATATCTATAATCTTTCTTTATATATATCTTTTAGTCCTATCCTATTTTATGCTCTAACTATTAAAGGGATGTTTGAAAATATAATAATAATTGTTTTTTAAAATATTTTTAGTTCAGAAATGTATTAAAATAATATTTTAAAAAAAGTTAATTTTGACATCAACACATTAAAATGATATAAAAAAAATTAAAGTAAAAAAGAATTTTAATTTTGTTTTTTGAAATGTAAAAATAAAAGGGATATAAATTATTTTTTTAAAAACGAAAATAAAAGTGAAAATCTGACATGAACCTAAAGCAAAATAGGCAGGGGACAGCAGAGTGGGCAAGTTCCTGTCTGTATAAACAACAGAACCATGATTCCCCACGTAAGCCGTAACTAGAAAATCTCCTAAACTGAGGATGGCCACACCAAAAATACGTGGCCTCCACGCCTATAAACCCTTCTTGACCGTGAAATCCAAATCTCACCATCTTCAAACACGACTTTTTTTCTCAACCAGTAAGAATTAGCAACGTCACTCAAATTAATCCCCCAACTATCAATCCATTCTCAGTTACTATTTGAAGAAAACATTTTTCAATTGAATCCTTATAATTTCACAAATTCCTCTATCAAAACCATTTTACGAATTGCATGGATTTTACTATTTGTTTTTATAATTCATTCTCGTGATTTGAATTATAGTAGTTAAATTTGACCTGATTTAATGAATTGACCCGAAAAATCCAAGACTTGAATTCTGACTTAAGTTGGATTTTTAATTGAGCTAGACTAGACATTAACTCAATGGAATTTAGTTAATCCAAATGGTTTTTAGTGATTTAATTAAGCCAATAAAATTTAATTCAAACTCGATCGAGTCAATATAAAAAAACAAAACAAATGAATAACATTATTTTGATAAAAATACTTGATTTGGATTAAACCAATGACCTATAAGTTAACTCGAAACGACGTAACTAGATGAGCCTATGATGTCCTTGAAAACAATTCAAAAGGAATTTATTTTGAGAGGAATGTGTAAACATCCAATTAAGAAAAGACTTTAGAAATCAAATTAAACATTTCTTGATAATTACAGGACTAAAGACGAAGTTTGCCCAATAAATAAGAGCCATTCAACATCCTCGCCGCTCTCACTACTTATAAACGCCACCACCCCCGCTCGTCTCTCTCTCTCAAACAACCCAAACCAATCTCTCTCATTGTTTCTCTCTACTCACTCTCTCTAAGAGAATGGCAGGAACCGGAGTGGTGGCAGTCTATGGCAACGGAGCAATAACAGAAACCAAAAAATCCCCATTCTCCGTGAAGGTAGGCCTAGCCCAAATGCTAAGAGGCGGGGTCATAATGGACGTTGTCACCCCTGAACAAGCCCGGATTGCCGAAGAAGCCGGCGCCTGTGCTGTCATGGCACTAGAACGAGTCCCCGCTGACATCCGTGCACAAGGCGGTGTGGCACGCATGAGCGACCCACAGCTCATCAAAGAAATAAAACAGGCAGTGACAATCCCTGTCATGGCGAAAGCCCGAATCGGGCATTTCGTCGAGGCCCAAATTCTTGAAGCCATTGGCATCGACTATATCGACGAATCCGAGGTTCTTACACCAGCTGATGAAGAAAATCACATTAACAAGCATAATTTCCGCATCCCTTTTGTTTGCGGATGCCGAAATTTGGGTGAGGCCTTGAGGAGGATAAGGGAAGGTGCAGCAATGATAAGGACTAAAGGAGAGGCGGGTACGGGGAATGTCATTGAAGCTGTTAGGCATGTGAGGTCTGTGATGGGGGATATAAGGGTGTTGAGAAACATGGATGATGATGAGGTGTTTACCTTTGCCAAGAAAATTGCTGCTCCTTATGATTTGGTTATGCAGACAAAGCAACTTGGGAGGTTGCCTGTTGTGCAATTTGCAGCAGGGGGAGTGGCTACCCCTGCTGATGCAGCGTTGATGATGCAGTTGGGATGTGATGGTGTGTTTGTTGGGTCTGGGGTTTTTAAGAGTGGGGACCCTGTTAAGAGGGGGAGAGCTATTGTGCAGGCTGTAACGCATTACAGTGATCCTCAGGTGTTGGCGGAGGTGAGTTGTGGGCTTGGTGAGGCTATGGTTGGGCTTAATTTGAATGATAAGAAGATCGAGAGGTTTGCTAGTCGGTCGGATTAGGAGGTGGGATTTCGATGGTTTCTTGGGGCGCCTCAAGGTGAGGTTCAAAGATCCTGGTGCTTGGTAGTAGTAATTTATTTTATTAAGATTGTTGGTTTTTGGTTACGTGAACTTTGCTTTGACAAAAATATATGTGAACTCTGTTGAATCTTGTCAAAACTATCTCAAATAAATGCTCAACCATTGATGTTTCTGGACATGTTGCTGTTTTCTTTTAAAATTGTTTTCTCTTGTCAATTTTGAGAAAGCTAAACTAGTTCATTACTTATTTTGCTGACCCAGTGACCTATTATTGGTCCTGGAGTTGTGACCATGCTCAATTTAGAACTGCTTTAAGGCCATAAATATGAACATGCACAAAAAAAAAAGAACTATTGAGAATGGCTGTTGCAGGATGAGCTGGTGTAGTTTACGTTTGTCATAGTTTAGATGCCAATGATTCAGCAGTTTAAAGAGTTTGACAAGGAACCGGCTGGATATCAACAATTAGATGAATAATTAGCAGGGTTCAATCTCATCGTGAATTCCTTAGCATGAGGCAAGACCCGAGGAATCTCATAGGATTGCTTTCGCATAATCTTTAAATTTAGATTAGAAATGCTAGATGCTGATTTGCAAGTGCTACTCTCAAGGAATCAGTAAATTCTCACCCTCGTTGTCTCTTTCAGTCGAGAAATACCTGACTTTTATGTACTGTAAGAGTTTGTGATTATTTGAGGCTTGATAGATCTCAAATGTTGGTCTTGTTCCTGATAGTATTTGTACATGCTTGAGGAACATGTAGCAACTGCTGATTTTTCCTAGTTGTAATGTAGTTTGTCATCTCTGACAATCGCCATCTCTACATAGTTGTGTCTTTCAATACCAGCTTGCCTGTTCTACTGTTTGTACTGTTTTCCCTAATTTTGTAAGTTCTTTCTAAAGGTTTTAGCAATCGATGCTGAAATTATTTTCAGCTATGAAGACAGTGGAGAGCTCAGCTGATTTTGCTGATTGTATTTCTGCAGGAATCTTTTCTGATGCCAGCTGGTTTCAAGTCATTCAAAATTAGCCTACAAGCACTTGGCTACTTGTGTATAATATTATTTGCTAAGTGTGGATCTTTCCATTGTTCTGTAATCTTTTTTAATTCCATACTAGGAACACCACAGAGAAAGCAGTCTAATAAATGTCCTTTTCTTTGTAAGACTACTGTTTCTTGCTTTAAAGTAACCTTTTTTTTTTTTAGGTTCTTAGATCTTGTTTGATCTTGAATGTTGATTTTTTAAGCATGTAAGCATATGTGCCTTTCTCCCCATCTTTCGACTAGCTTGCTTAATTCTTACCTGCCATTTGCGACTGTGTTGGCAGTTGGGATTTGGTATACATTGCCGAATGTATTTGTTTAACATGCTTTTCTGTAGCTAGCATTAGATGCTAGCTGCGTCACGATATGCTTGGAAATGTTTGGGCTTGCTAGCCAACATGGGCACAAAAATATTGCCTCAAACGTTTGCAGATTTTGTGAGCGTATCAAATCATTTTCCAATCAATCATTCTTGCCTACAGCATGCAAGAGGATGAGCAATTGAAGGAAGAAATGGGAGACGCCACCTATGGTTGCATACTGCAATTTTTCCGACCCTTCAGTAGCTGGGAAATCACTATCTTGAGAATCCTCCAGCCAGCAATCCCAAGTTCTTCAATCCTCCCTCGTATACCTTCGCAGCTGCCAACATCGACCTGAGGGTTGGTTAGAGAACTACTGTTTAGGCAAGTATTTGATAGTATTATTAAAACTAACTTGGTTTAGCAAGTCAATATAATGACTTGTTGACCTGGGCTCCGGCCCGGAACAAGTTTCAAAGTAAACCGTATGGAAATTGACTTGGTATGGCCTAGTCGACCTGGCAAATGTACTCGCAGCTCGGTCGACCTAGTTAAAACATAATTTAATTTTTTAAAAAAACAAATTTCAAAAGCAATGTCAATTTTATTATTATTATTATTATTATTATTATTATTATTATTATTATATAAAAAAACATTGAAGTGATGATATTTTTTATTGACTCGGATGAAAACGGGTTAGTTGCCCAACTTGTAGGCATTGTCGGGTTTAATAACTTTGTTTTTTAAAATCTATTTTTTATTTAATTATATAATAATAAAAATAAATATTGGCAAGAATAATAAAAATAAATATTGGCAGGAAAAACAATGAATAAAATTATGAAGAAGAAATGTATTTTTCTTGTTTTGATAACAAAATAGTTATTTTTCATTAGCACCGTAATTCATTGAATAAAAAACAATAATAATGAAAAAAAACAATGTATATTTGCATATTGCTTTTCTCATGGATTTTTATTTTTCTTGTAACTTAAAATCGACCTAAGAATTATAAATTCTAATTATGTTTTTCTTTGAATGTCGCCTTAAAGGTGAGCCAGTTGACTTTGTATGTGAATATTGATTTTTCATTAATTAATATGGTTTGAACCCCTCTCATAACTTAAAATCAGTGCGGAAATTATAAATCATAATAAGGTTTTTCCTCGAATGTCATGTTAAGGGTAGACAAGTAGTGGAGGTGAATATATATTTATCTTTGTATTTTGGCTTTCATTTAATTTGAAATATATTTGTATTTTTCTCATAACTCAAAACTGGCTCCGAGATCATAAATCTTAATTTGGTTTTTTTTGGAAGTCACATTAAGGGTAAGCAATTTTATGTTCTTACTGAATATGGACGAATAGTGTTTTGTGTTGACAGTAAATTTAGGTTGGATCACACGATCTCACATAGGCTTGTGGTGTGTAAGTGGAGGTTTTCAAGTCTATTTTGGACATAACACAAGAAATTGGGTCAAAGCCCAATAAATCATAATTATCTTCTCGGATCCAACGTCTATACTCAAAGGTGAGGATTAAGTCTTGTTGTCAAGCCTAGGTCTCAAATCTTTTCCTTAGAATTAAGAATTTTTACACTTTGAATGACCAAAATCCATATACCATTTTAGACAAAAATTTAGCATGTATGTGTGTTAGACACCTTATATAATTAAAAATAAACACAAAACAACTTATTTTAGGTATGATGTTTTAGGGTGATTTTAATTTGCCCTCTAACATAACCATTCTTTTACCTAGAAAACTTTGAAGAAAAGTTAGGGTTCTTAGTTATTGTAAAACTAGGTAACGACTCATTTTTTTTCTTTCATTTTCATAATAAGTTCACCGAGAAGTCCCTTACGACAAAATGAGGACTCCACTTGAAACCTTTAGAGCTAAGCTTTGTTTGTTTGTTTTTCAATAATAATATGCTTTGGTGCTTCGATATGTGCTCTGAATATTCATGTTATGATTATTTTTCTAAATTGATCAATACATGATTTATGCGCAAACAAAGCTGATTCTAGAGTTGATGTCAACATCGAACGTAAAAAGGGGTATGAGGGCTTGTTAATCCAAGGTTGAAAATACAAGTAACTCCACTACAAAAATCAAATAGGACACGTTGACTTTTCTTCGGCACTCAAGATAACTACTTTGACAAATCACCTATAGAAACTTCTCCATGTCAATCACTAAGGCTTCGGGTTTTGTCATCATGTCAATGATGATGATTGAGACTACATCTTTGGAGGATCAAATGGATACCTTGACAAAAAATTTTGAAAGGCTTTTGACTTCACTTAATGTAAAAGACCATGAGATAGCAAAATTGATGAACAAACTAGAGAGCATGAATGAGGGAGGCTAAACTTTATCTATCAAGGCTGGCTAAGCTTCAACTACCAAGGCTATGCAAGGAGATCAACTAGATGTTATTGAGGATTCTACAATCAGAGCTACAAGAAATATCCACAGTATTACTTATGACATCTTTACCACGAATCAATAAAAAGAGCTTATCAAAGAGGCTATCATGGATCAAATAGAAAGTTTAGTTCAACCTTTATATTCTTATACAAAGCCATACATCCAAATAACTAACCTGTTAGGGATGCCTTTGAGCTATCAATCATTAAAGTTTCAATAATTCAATGGCAAAGAGAATTCAAGGCAATATGTGGCTCCCTTTATAGAGATTTGCAACAATGCTTGATGATGATTTTATGGTAAAAGAATTTATTCTTTCCTTAAAGGGCAATGCCTTTAACTGGTGCACTAACTTGGAGTCTAGCTTAATCGATAGTTGAGAGCAATTGAAATATGAGTTTCTTAATCATTTCTACAACTTTTGTCACGTGATCAGTAAAATTGAACTCACCAATGCACATCAATAAACAGAAAAGCTTGTCATCGATTATATTCGTCGATGGGAAAACCTTAACCTCAATTGTAAGGATCGAGTTGCTGAAACTTCCATGTTAGATATGTGTATTTGAGGGATGAATTAGGGGTTACGTTAAACCTAAATCTTTTAAAGAAATGTCTACTCAAGTACACGACATGGAACATAACATTGTTGTAGTTGGAAACTCGTCATTATTTATACAAGAGCCTAAGAAAAACATCCTGAAGGTTGTAGATTTAGGAAGAGCACTTCAAAGATCAATGGAAAACAATATTAAGTAATTAACTTTGATGCCATTAAGGTACCAACAAATGCTAAAAGGAATGATTGTGCAACACTAACTGTTTTTCAAAAGAGTGAAAGAAAGAAGTCATTCTTTAAAAAACGATAGGAAAAAGATTATATGCTCCCTCACTCGGACATATCTAAGACGCTAAATGACCTGCTCAAAACAAATCTCATAGAGCTACCGGAGTTGAAACATCTTGAAGAGGCAAACTAAATGGCTAACCCAAATTATTACAAATCTTATTCAGCCACCTCGTAGAGAAATGTTTTTTTTTGTCTCGCGCACCGCCGTGGTTTGGACCAATTTTTTTTTAAAATGTAAAAAAATATTAAGAGCATGGAGAAGTTTTTAACAATGTTATCAAACTTGACCAAGTGGATTAAGTTCTCCACCTAACTCAAGTTTTCAATTAAACCGTGTGGGAGCTAGCTTGACTTAAATGATCGATTTCATATGTCTAAATGCAACCTTGATGATCGATAAGAAACACGACTTAACTTTTAAAAAAACTTCAAGATGATATTTTTTTTAAAATATTGAGACAATGACAGATTGAATCAACCTTTATCCCCCTACGACCCAGGTCATGAACTCTATTGGATTCAATAACTTTTTTTACAAACTTTTTTATTTAATTATATGATAAAAATATATGCTCATAAAATTGAGCACCAACCTAAAAATAAACACTTATTTAAGACAATTATCCTAGTAGAAAGCAAAAAAAAATCAATAATTTAGTCTATTTTCCAACCAATCCAATATTAAAGGATGAAATCGAATAAGAATAAATTACAAACAATTAAAAGATAAAAAAAGAGAGCATATCCTATCAGTGAGTAAATTCGTCAAACTTGTGAATCAGGTAAGTCAGGCTAGTACGCCAAACTTGAGAATTGGGTTATGGACCCTACTAGGATTATAATTTTTTTTCAAAATAATTTTTTATTTAACTATATAATAACAAAAATAGACAATTGTGAAATCAAACATCAACCCAATATCAAGGTGTTATTTTTAGATCGTGATAATCTCATAAAAAAATAAAGCGAAACTAATTATGAAATTGAATTTATAATTAACCCAATATCTAAGAATAAAATAAAAAAAAACTAATTAAAAAAAGTTAAATTTGTCAGACCCGCGAACCAAATTAACCAACTAAACTTGTGAATAGGTTCATGAACTTTATAAAGTTTGATAATATAACTTTTATCTAAAACTATTTTTTTAACTATATGAGAAAAAAATAGATGATAAAAAAGTCAAGTTCAATTTTTTTAAAAAAAACACCCCACCAAACTCGTAAGCCAGGGCAAATCGGGTTACTCTAGCAAACTTGCAAACCATGCTAACCTTATAAAAAAGTAAAATAAAAAGAAAAAAAATTATGAAATCAAATTCCTAACCATCCTCATATTAAAAGATAAAATCAACAAAAATAAATTTGAAAAAAAAATCATAACTAAAATTAAAAAGAAAACGAAAACGAAAAAAGAAAGAAAGCAAAATATTGTGGATTACTATTGTCATTCACAGTGCAATGTGTGTGAGTGAACAATGATTTTCTAACACCCTTTAATTTTTGTTACCTTATAAAGTTTAATAATATGACTTTTCTCAAAAACTATTTTTTTTAACTATATGAGAAAAAAATAGACTATAAAAAAAAATCAAGTTCAATTAAATAGAAGACAACCCACCAAACTCGTAAATCGGGGCAACCTGAGTTACCTAGACAAACCCATAAACCACACTAACCTCATATAAAGACAAAATAAAAAGAAATAAATTATGAAGTCAAATTCTCAACCATCCTAATATTAAAAGATGAAATCGACAAAAACAAATTTAAAAAACAAAACATAACTAAAATTCAAAAACAAAAAGAAAAAGAAAAAAGAAAGAAAGCAAAACATTGTGAATTACTATTGTTATTCACAGTGTAATGTATGTGGGTGAACAATGGTTCCTCACATCCTTTAATTTGTGTTACCTTATAAAATTTAATAATATGACTTTTCTAAAAAATATATTTTTTAACTATATGAGAAAAAAATAAACTATAAAAAAAGTCAAGTTCAATTAAAAAAAAAGACAATTCACCAAACTCGTAAACCGATGCAACCAAAGTTACCTTAACAAACCCGTAAACCATGCTAACCTTATATAAAGGCAAAATAAAAAGAAGCAAATTACAAAACTAAATTCTTAACAATCTCAATTTTAAAAGATGAATCGACAAAACACATTTGAAAAAAAAAAAGAAAAAAAAAGTGTTGAGTGAACAATGGTTTTCCCACATCCTTTAACTTTTGTTACTATATAAAGTTTAATAACATGATTTTTCTCTAAAATTATTTTTTTAACTATATAATAAAAAATAGACTATAAAAAAACCAAGTTCAATTAAAAAAAAAAAAATGAAACCCCGCCAAACCCATAAATTAGGGCAATCAGGATTACCTTGATAAACTTGCAAACCACTGTAACCTCATATAAAGATAAAATAAATAAAAAATCATAAAGCTAAATTTTCAACCATCTTAATATTAAAAAATAAAATCGATAAAAATAATTTTAAAAAAAATCATAACAAAAAAAAAAGAAAAGAAAAAAACCATGTGTTAAAAAAATAAAATAAAGAGATACTAGCAATCCATGGTGTATATTTTAGCTTTTCTATTAATTAATTGAGTTATTGTGATGCAATAGCTGGGGACATATACCGCATCTCTTTTAAAATGATAATTAATAATACAAATCAATATGACATGATAATTTATGCATATTAAATAGTCCATTGTTACAATTGATGTTGTGTTAAATGTTAACACATCATTCATATAACTTAAACTTTTATTTTTTATTACAATTTATAGAAGAAAGATTTAAATTCAAAATTCTTGAAGGAAAAAGAGATGTTAGTATTATTTGAGATATATTTCATTAATGGGCAGAATTTCAAGTCTCCTATCTTCCAAAATTTATTATGAAAATCCAGAATTTAATTTTCTATGTAAAAACTGTTGAAAGTTAATTAATAAATGTAAAAATAAAGCAAATATTGCGATTAGGGATTTTTAGACTTAAAAATCAATATTTTAACTTATTTTTATATAAAAACTTATAATAAACATTATAAGAATGTTGATAAACCAATAAATAACCTTAAAACATCCTTAAATCAATTAAAATACAACATCAAACCAAATAAATAAAACCAATCCATAAGCTTAAAAGTGTATGCATGGCTTAGGTGAGGTGCCCTCTCTCTCTCTCTCTCTTATCAGCTTACATTTTGTTCAACAAATCTTGCTCTCTCTTGAGATATTTCTAATTAAGTTGTATACTTTCTATTATTTTCACCTTTATATTGCTTCCAAACACTCTTTACAAGGAAATCCTTGGTAGGCATAAAATTAAGAGTCCAGAACACAAATCAATAAACTGATAATACCAAATTGAAGGGCAACACTTTGACAGAAAATAGAAAGACTAACCACAAAATAGCAGAGGTGAGGCAAATTAAACTCCAAAAGAACCTCCACGGCTATTAGGCCTATAGCAGAAGACAAATGAAAATGAGCAGGTTTTGGTAACATGATTAGAAACTAAATCTTGGAACTTTCAATTAAAATAAAACGTATTTTAACTCTATAATAATCAACCTCATCATATTGGTTGGAATGTCTCAAAACTCTATAATAATTTTGTTTGTATTCGTCTTCCTCACCTTCACTTCGTTGTTTCTCAAAACTCTACCAGCTATGTCTTTGAACATAGAGAAGCACATGCAAATAAAGATAATAGACACTCATAGTTTTATTTTAAAATATAATTTTGATATAATTTGCTTTTCCAGGAGAATTTACCATTCCTTAAATAGGTAAAAAACAGACTTTAAGGTAGAAGAATAAGAATACTAAACAAATATATAATAATTAAAATCTAAAGTTAACAAAAATTCTAGAATAATTAAGGGAAAATAACAAAAATTAGCTCAAACAACATCTTTAGAATCTAATTTTAGGTTCTTTTATGGCACAACTTACATAAAAGCATACCAACCCCACTACAAAACTGGGCCTATAAAATCAATTAGAAAATTTTGAAGTCTAATCAAGTGATCATAAAAAAATTGTCTTTTTTATTGCCAAGTTATTGGTTTGGTGCGACCAACTTTTTTTAAGCTTAGTTATGTTCTACTATTCCATAAACATGTTTGTTAAACCATATATATTATTCATTAATGACAAATATACATCTGACGACATAGATTGTTGAAAAAAAATACTCAAAATCAATTCAAAGATTACCAATTAACTTAATCACATTTATTTTATTAATAACTATAACATAAAACATGACAATAGAAGCCATTATTTAACAATTATGGAACCACTTATAAACTAATGTCTAAACATTTGACAACATAAGGTAACTATCCAATAATGGTGTAACCCCCATATTTAACCTAGCTAGTAGTGTGCACATCGATCTAGGTATAACTTCCATTGTTGCTTTCTTCAACCCCTTTACTTTCATCGTTGATTTCAACTTTAACGTCACCAAGTTTTGAAATAAGGTAATCTATTAAGTAATATGAATCTTCCATCACTGTGTTGAGGCGAATCAATGTCATTTTATCGGTCGGAATGCCCCAACGCTCCATGATTTTGTCCTTCAATTCTGCCACCATAGTTGTCTCTTGTGCTCTTACTAGTTTCCAACCATTATTTGGCAGCCCAACCACAAGGTCAACATCTAGGTTTTCAAGTGAGCGACTAACATCAATATGAATTGTTGCCTCTCCTTTGTATCCATATTCTTCGAGTGTGAGATAATCATCCAACTTCTCAAGGTAATGGCTACCCCTAAGAGTTAGATGATTCCTAATCACATTAGTTCGATTGGTAATCTCCAGCTTCACCTCACCTATAGTGTATAATGGATACATTTGAAATGAGAGCGTGACCTGTGTTCTAACAATCTTACACGTTATTATGGCTATAATAAAATAATATTATTCTTTTTTATGCTTAGTTGTTGAAATAAAATACATTGGTACGTAGTTCTCTATATGTTTATAAATACAGCATCCGTGCTTGAGGAAACAAGATGGTGGAGTGCATTTTCCATTCATTTCAAATACATTTTGTTGAGATATAATGAGAATCTTATGCCTCTTCACATAATATTAGTTCGATTTGTAAGTTATAACCTCATACTCTTTTCTTATGATTTTATAGTCCAGAAAGCAAACTTTTCAAAAAAAAGAAAAACAAAAACAAAAACAAGAAAATATATTTAAAAGGATTATGAAGACAGATATGTGCGTTTATATTTTGGTAACTTTTTTGCATAAATATTACCTACCCTTTTGAATGTTCATGCATTTTTTAAACTGTGATGGTAGATGAGATTTGATATCAAAGTTGTGTTTACAAGAAAGTTGGAATGGGCGGCGATGAAGCTAAAGACATCAATTAAAAAAAAAACACAAAATATTTTATGTTTTAAGCATAAAAAATTGAGCACAATCCAATGGTCGAATAAAAAGTTATGACTCTTTTAAGCTGTTATTCTAGCCCGACATTACCAGACCTCATCTTAGACATTGACCTATCTCACTATTCCATAAATACATTTGTTAAGCCTTCCATGTAATTTGTCTAGGGCAGATCCTTGTCTAATTGTTACAGACTCATACTTAGCGGCTCGGAATCACTCATTTTCATAGGCTCAATTACATTAGGTGGCCAACAAGCATATATAACATGATACGTTGACCCATGTTGTTGCATCCAAGAATAATATCGTAATCTTCTAGCTACATTAGCCATAAGGAGTGTAGAGTCAATCTCTTTGCAACATAATAGTTATAGACTAGGTTATTATCGACATTATCATTGTGACTTGGATTAAAAAACATACAATGTAAAAAATTAATATCTAGATTATCGGGAAAGTTTTAGCGTTGTCATTAAACTCAATATAACGATTCAAACTTGAAAAATCTTGACCTGATTCTTTATTTAGCACAAGTTTTAAATTAAATCGTGTGAGAGTTGCCCCAACGTGAACTTGTCAACTGGATGTACAAAAAAATTCAAAGGAAAAAAAAACATGTCAAGTTTACCCTAGTCAACCTGCCAAGCCTACAACTTGAGTTATGAAATCCACTAGGCTGAATTATATTTTTATATTATATTATATGATAAAAAATACAAATATCGACTTATAATCAACATAATACTTAAAGATAAAATTCAAGAAAAACATAGTATTCAAAGATAAAATTGGAAAAACAACAAAAAGATAAAAAAACAAAAGCCCAAAAAAAAAACTAAATGGTCAATTAAAAAAGGCATGGGCTTATTACAAAACAACTCATGTGCATGGGCTAATGATTTTTTTCTTTTAATACGGACCAGACAACCTGTTGCGTGCCCCTTTTATTTTGAAAAAAAAGTTATGTCACATATGATAGAAAATATTGGTAGTACTAGTGCTTGAACTCGTAACCTCACCTTAGGAAATGCCACGTGTTAACCAATTCAGCTACGACCCAAAGTTGATATAAAATATGAATAGTTAAACCGATGCCAACTCTTTTAATTGTATGTACAAGATTATAGGTCGTCCTATCGCCGAAGCTTGGACCAAAAAAATTATGAACGTAAAAAAAATAATATCTAGATTGTCATTTTTTTTACATTGTCATTAAACTCGGTACAACAATTCAAACTTGAAAAATCTTGACTTGACTCTTTGCTTAGCTCAGGTTTTAAATTAAATCGTGTGAGAATTACTTGACGTGACCATGTCAACTGGGCATGTCCAAAGAAAAAAAGAAGAAGAAACAAAACAGGTTCATCTTAGTCAACTAGACAAACCTGTGATCTAGGTTACAAAATCCACTAGGTTGAATTATTTTATTTTATTTTATTTTATTATAGGATAAAAAATACGAATACAGAATCTTAATCAACCCAATAATGAATGAAAAAATTAAATAAAAACTCAATATTAAAGGATTGAATTGGAAACAAAATAAAATTAAAAAAAAGCCCTAAATAAACCAAATGGCAAATTAAAAAATGGCACGGGCATATTACAAAACAAACCAAACGTGTAGCCTTAAGGCAAGCCTGCACATTATATATTTCTCATGAATTTCTCTGTCTTCTTTGCTTCATTGTTTTTATTTCATGTCTTTTTTTTCATCATTATATTTCTCATGAATTTACATTGATATTCATAAATTTATCCTTAAATTTCATTTTGATTAGTTTTTTGTATTTCTTGATTCTCAAGTCTTTATTATTATAAAAGCATTACGTTGTTTTGATTGGTTAGTTGATAAGTTGTTAAGTTACCTTTACAAATCAAAGTAAGAAAATAATGAGATTATTGGAGTTAAAAGCCTGATTGAATTGTGTGAAAATCGAGTGGAGTAACATTAAATCGAGTGTAAACATATGATGGTGTGTGCGAGGAGATTGTTCTTTGCTACTAACCTTTATTGCAAGTATTCACAATGTCATAAAATAATGTGACACAATCGCAGACGAAGAATCTTGTATAAGGACAAGATAGGTTGGAGGTAATGATGAAGACTTTAATAAGAAAGATGGATAAATTGAGTGCTTAGATGATTAATAGACATGATGTTCCTAGTCATAGGAGAAAAGAGGTTAAAATGTCTACTATATGATAATTTTCTCCTCGAAATGAAAGTGTAGCTAAAAACTCTAATGATGATGATGAGGATGATATAGTTAATCATGAAATGAAGTCTCGTACACACTAAAATACCTTATTTGGGTCAAGAGAGGAATTTTGATGATCACAATGATTTAGATAATAATTTGGATAGTATAAAACTTAAGATTCCAACATTTCAGGAAAAGAATGATTCAAAGACTTATTTGGATTGGGAAAAAAATGTGGAATTTGTATCTTGATTGCCATCGATGTTTAAAGGAAAAGATAAAACTAACTATAGTTGAATTTACTGATTATGCTATTATTTGACATAGTTATTAAACCCAAACCGGCTCGACGGGTCGACCCGGTGGCTGGACCGGTCCGAGTTTGTCAAAAGACCAGTCGGTGCAACGGCACGGCCAAACCCGGTCGACCCATGACCCGAGCGAGACCCGATGTTTTTTTTTCAAATGTATTTTTTCTCCTATACCCCTCTTTTTTCATATTTTTTTAGTTGGTTATTAACACTTTTTAAAGTTCACTATATAAAATATTAGAAAAGTATTTTATTTTTTCAATGTGGGATTTGAAACCCTTTATATATATACTCTATGTTTCCAAGATAAAAGTTATTTTTTTAATGTGGGATTTGATTCTTTCGTATTTATACTCTATGTTCACAAGAAAAAAAATTATGTTTTTTCAATGTGGGATTTGAAACCCTTTAGTATATATATGCTCTGTGTTCCCAAGAAAAAAGTTATTTTTTCAATGTGAGATTTGAAGTCTTTTCATATATATACTCTATGTTCACAAGAAATGAGTTATGTTTTTTCAATGTGGGATAAAAAACTTTTTGGTTTAAATACTTCAACTTAAAAAAATAACATAATATCTTTTCAATGTGGGATTAGAAGCCATTTAATATATATATTCTATGTTCACAAGGAAAAGTTATGTTTTTTCAATGTGAGATTTGAAACCCATTAGTATATATACTCCTATGTTCCTAATAAAAAGTTATTTTTTCAATGTGGGATTTGAAGCTATTTCGTATATATACTCTATGTTCATAAGAAAAAAGTTATGTTTTTTCAATGTAGGATAAAAAACTTTTTGGTTTAAATACTTCAACTTAAAAGGATAATATAATATCTTTTCAATGTGAGATTTGAAGCCCTTTAGTATATATGTTCTATGTTCACAAGAAAAAAGTTATGTTTTTTCAATGTGGGATAAAAATTTTTTTTGGTTTAAATACTTCAACTTAAAAGCAAAACATGATATCTTTTTAATGTGGGATAATTTTTTAAAAAAATATTCTTTTAAACTTCATTATTTACAACATGTATAACCTATATTCATATGGATTTTTTCTTAATTTTTTCATATGAAATATTAAAACTTTTAATATTTTTTTTTAATTTTTTCGGGTTGATCTGGGTTGACCCGAGTTAACCCATGAAACCTAGGACCCGACCCTTTGGCCAGGTCAACCCCCGGGCCGGGTTTGATAACTATGTTATTTGGTGGGATCAACTTATTACAAGTTGAAGGCGTAATGAAGAAAGAATCATTGACACATGAAAAAAGATAAAGCAACAATGAGAAAGAGGTTTGTCTCTAATCATTACTATATGGAAATATATAATAGATTACAATCTTTATCTGAGGGTTCTAAAAGTGTTGATGCGTATTTTAAGAAGATGTAAATAACTATGATTAGAGCTAATTTTTTTAAAGATAGAGAAGCCATAATGGCTAGATTTTCAAATGGTTTAAATAGAGATATTGTTAATGTGGTTGAATTGCATTATTATTTAGAAATTGAAGATATGGTGTATATGGCTATAAAGGTGGAAATACAATTGAAAAGACAAGGTAGGTATACATTGGAAAAGGATAGGAAAACATACATGCTTGCTCTATTGTCACCTAGACAAGTGTATTAAGATCAGTTGAAGCTGAAGAAAGTAGAAGCAACCAAACAGACCTTGTCACAAAATAATGGTGAGGATGTGAGGATGAGTGAAAATGAGGTGAGCCATGAGTGTGAAACACCATAGGGTAAAGTTTCAGTCATTAAAGATAAATTTGAAGGCTTCGTCCAAAATAAAAATAATAATAAGAGGAAGACCGAGTATGGAAAGAAAACAAGTAGAGAGAAGAAAGAAAAGATGAGAAAAGAAAAGTGTGTAGGAAAAGTGAGGAAACACCTTCATTTTTGTGCAAAACAAAGTGATCATTGCATATAACTTTGGTTATCCAATACATGTTCTTATTAAGTTAAGTTGCAAACCATTCAAATATGATTTTAGCGTATCTTGGGAGATGTTCGCATAGAAGGTGTTGTTTTTCTCTTGGTTTTTGCTATTTGCAAACTGCAAGTCAACCTTCCCCTTTTTCTCTTGGCATGTTATGCATTATCGGAAAAATTTTTAGAATCAATTCTCGTTACCAAAAAGTTATGTTAAAGTTGGTGATGTAAATCCGGTCTTAGTTGTGACTGGTTTCTCACTATAGAAATCTGGTTATTTCTTAATTTACATTTGATTAGTTATAAGAATAATGAATTTGTTGTTTTTTAGATGGTTGATAAGATTATTAATGCAGTGCAACTATGATTGTTATAATTGTAAGGATTATTGCTATATTGAGCAATAAATTTTTGATAATTGTTTACTAAAAGAGCCATATATATTTGCAGATTACCGGATAGACGACTATATCAATAGTTTATTATTGATATAGTTCTGAAGGTATCAAATAATTTCAAAGTATTACAAATAATACATGTATATATTAGGTAAATATTAATGTTTGTAGGTAAATATTATTTTTGGACCATCCATCTTTAATATCCATTTTTCTTAAAAAGGATGCTACAGCAACGGCTATATGGAATGACTGTACCAATAGAAGAAGGCAATGATATGTTTTTTTTTTCATGAAATATTATGCAATTTTATTTTTTATGTTTGGTGATTGTAATGAACTTTTTTTTTTTTTTAATATAGTGAGAATACATTGTATTGAGATATTACGATTGCATGTTTTATAAGTAATAGACTTTGTTTTACATTATATTTTATCAGTAAATTTATTAAAATTTTTCAGTGTTACCAAATATTGTAAAATGATTTCCAATTTCTTTTATATGTCACAGCTAAACAACATAAAATAATTTATTTTATAGGAAAATATTTTATACTAAACAAATGCCCTAGTAGTCTCTATAATGATTAATCTGAAAAATACAATGCAAAATACATGGCACACAGACAACTTACCACGTATAGAATAAAATGTATACATAATATAAGATATTGTGGACATAATATATAATCTTGTTTTTACATTTTAAAAATGATTTTTTTAAAATTAAATATTTTTTATTTTTTATTTCAAATTAAATTTTTAAATATTTTCAGATTATTTTTATATCCTATATAAAAAAAAATTTTAAAAATAAAAAAATATTATTTTAATAAATTTTTAAATAAAAAATATTTTTAAAAATAACTGTTATCGTTAAACGGTAAAATAATTAAGCCAATCCTTCAGGTTTGGCATATAATATAATATCCAGACGGCTGCTAAATAGGCTAAATATAATATAATATAATATAATATCTTCTTTGGTTTGGCATTTGAAGGAAGCATACACAAAACAGTGCTTGTTTAAGAAAACAAGTAACTACAAAAACCTACTCACAATGTAACCGGACCAAATCCCATAACTTCTCAAAATCATCAGCATTCAAAAACCCCTCTTTTTCCCTCTCTAAACCCTAATTTACAATTTTCTCCAATGACCTAACCCTGAAACTGAAACTGAAACTTCAAAATCAGGGCTTCGAATTAATTGAAAATCTTCAATGGTAGCCATGACGAAATCGAGTTCAAGAGAAAGACTAGCGAGTCTCATCAACTCAGCCAAGTCTGCCCCTGACATACCTTCAAAGCTCCAAACTTTGCGTCAATTAAACCAAATTTTGCAACAACAAGAAAACGCTAACACACTCTCTGAGTTCCTTCCTCGAATTTTCGAGTTTCAGTCTGATCAGCACTCTCCTGTTCGCAAATTTGCCACTGAGTGAGTTTCTGCATCGAAGTGAATTTTATTTTAATTTATTTTCGATTGCAGAGGGAGATTTTTTGTTGCATCCTTTTCCCTCTGAATTACTTCCTCTATTCCCTTTGTGCCTCTTTTTTTTAATTAATTATTTGGGTGCTGTTTGTGATTTTGAAGGATGATTGGAGAGATTGGATTGAAGCATTTAGAATTTGTGCCCGAAATTGTTCCGGTTTTAATGTTAGTTTTGGAAGATCTTGTACCGGCTGTTGCTAGACAAGCTATTACTTGTGGGATCAGTTTGTTTCGGGCTACTCTCGAAAAACTTGCAATTCAGGTATTTTTTATAAAAAAATTGGTCTCTTAAATCAACTGGGGATCTCTTAACTTCGTTAATGATTTACGGCCTTTTTTATGCTGATTAAGAGTTGGGGTTGGTATGTTTAGGGTCTTTATGCTAGCGAGCTGGATGATTTGCTTAAGTCTTCGTGGTCATCGATGTTAGAGTTCAAGGAAAAAATTTACTCCATAGCTTTTCAGGTAAAAGGTGATTTTTGAGGTGGGTGATACATTGGTGAATTTTCTATGTACGCTGTAGTCTGATTCATTTTGATAATGTATTCTGAAGCTGGGAAGTGGTGGTGTAAGATTGCTGGCACTGAAGTTTGTTGAAGAAGTCATTCTTCTTTACACTCCTGATCCTTATGGCACTTCAGAGCCCCCTTCTCATGAAGGTAATGATACTCGTAGCCTTACCATTACTTCTTGCCCAGGCTGCATTACGAGGCAGAAAATTTTAATCTGCTACTGCACCAGCATTTCGATGGATTCCATTTGGTTATGCAGAGTGGTTACCTATTTTGCAGGATCAAGTGTGGAATTTAACATATCATGGCTCCGTGGGGGCCACCCTGTACTAAATGTTGGAGATTTGTCAATTGAGGCCAGCAGAAAATTGAGTTTATTGCTCGATCAGCTTAGGATGCCAACAGTGAAATCTATCAGTAACTTAATGATCATTGTGCTTGTTAATAGGTAGGCAACTAGCTCTAGTTATATGCATTCAAACTCTTTTCTGCTGTTGTTCTTGGATGAAATGGACTTGATGCGTCCCTGCACTTGTGATTTCTTGTGCCAATTAATTTTACTGCTTTATGTTTCCTATCAGCCTTGCCACGATTGCAAAGAAAAGGCCTCCATGCTATGGACGCATTCTGCCAGTTTTACTTGGTTTGGATCCCTCAAACTCTGTTATTGAAGGGATGCATGGTTATGGGGCACATCATGCTTTAAAAAATGCCTTCCTCACCTGCTTGAAGTGCAATCACCTGGGTGCTGCACCGGTATGTCTTGATTATTATTGTGTTTGCTTGCACATATGACTTGTTCTCTTTTCTTTCGTGGAGTTTATCTTCATCTTGACTTACAACTAATTTATTATTGTACTTGGTGTAAGTGTTAGTTTCAAATTCTTCTAGGCAAATTATTGATCTTAGAGCAGCAGATTTGTACTGGAAATTGGTTGCGGAGGAATTTTTTTTTTAACATATTATTTGGTTGATTCTGAACTTTTTACTAAGGTTTAAATTTTTTTATATGCTCTATAGATATGTGTGTTGTGCACAAGCTCCTTTCCTCATTTTCATTCAATGTAATTTGCTTTAGAGTTGAATGCGCGTGGGTGTTATTGGGACATTTGTGCTGGCCAAATCAAAATTGTCTGCAATTTTATACTCCAAAGAGTATTGTCAATTCATAATGTTTTCATTAGTTCTATCAGTAATTGAACATCCACTAAGAGATTTTCCTTAACATAGGAAGTAGTTTGGTTAGTCCTCTATATTTTGCATTTTTTCTACTCTCTAGAATAACTGTGGTTACCCAACTAACATTTCATGAAATCCACACCAGTATGTTTTTAACTAGCATTTGTATGAAACCAGTTGGTGATGGGGTTTTTTATGACTGCAGTGGCGGGATCGTTTAGTTGGTGTTCTAAAAGAGATGAAAGCAGGAGAGTTGGCAGAGGAAGCGCTACAAGTTTTAAGGAGCAATGGAAGTGTAGAGGAGGCAAAGGAAGATTTTCTAGTTGCACAGGTACTCTTTTGTATGTTTTCAATGTATATACTCATGTATACGTTGGAAAACACATTTCCATGCACACACAAAGAATCACACATATGCATGAAGCTTCTTGATAAAGGCGTCGAGATTTTGCAGGAAGAAAAACTCTTAATTAAGTCATCTGATGGCATTCCAAATAATTCAGCAAGGAAACGATCTGGACCAGAAGACAGTATTGATTTGGCTGATTTGGCTAAAGATGATGATGTGTCTGGAAAACGTGTCAAATCATCCCCCAGTGTCTCGGAGGAATCATCTAAAGAGTTGGATCATAGAGCTAACAAAAAAGATGATGATAATGGACCTGTGCAGCAACTTGTTGCTATGTTTGGAGCCTTGGTTGCTCAAGGTGAAAAAGCTGTTGGTTCTTTGGAGATTCTTATTTCAAGCATCTCTGCTGACTTGTTAGCTGAAGTAGTGATGGCTAACATGCGCTACCTTCCTACCGGTCATCCCCAAGCGGAAGGAGATGATGAGTCACTATTGAACATGACTATTGTTGGCAGTGACACTAGAGCCAAGTATCCATCATCTTTTCTGACTAATGTTCTTTCACTTTCTAGTTCCTTCCCACCTATAGCTGCACAACTGAATGCTGGTCATTCAGTATCCAAAGACATACCGGTATGGGTTTCTTCTTCTATCCACTCACAGACCTTCGTTTTTTTTCCTCCCTTGGCATGAGTTTGGTGAATTGTAATGTTTTTGTTTTTTGTTTATTTTAGGCTTCCTATTGTTCCATCTAACATCCTTTACATAATTTGAAATTTTTTAGTTTAGATTTGTCATAATAGGGTGTTTACATATCTGCAGACAACAGACGAGGAAGAACTGCAGACGACAACAGACGAGGAAGAACTGCAGACAACAAAAGACGAGGAAGAACTCCATGTTGCAGCAGCTGATGTCGCTGATGTATATACTGGAAAAGCTCATGGTGCTGAAGATGAACTGATGCCTGCAGGTTTACCTGCTTCTTCAAATGTCGATTTATCTGGGATGCAGATGGATGGTTTGGCTATTTCATCTAATATCCATGATTTTGAGAATTTAGACAGTGAAATACCTGGTCTAGATTCTTCTGCTCGTAATGATGTATTTTCAGAGACCATGGGTGCTTCTTCACTGGTCTCTACTGATATTGAAGATGCCAGCCAAGAGCAAGGTACAAGTCTGGGTACAAGGTCAAACCAGGAAGTGCTTCCATCAATATCAAATGACAGGTCAGAGGAGCTAAGTCCAAAAGCAGCTGCTACGGATTCCAACAGCCTGATCTCCTCAACTGCAACTTCTGTGCGTTCACACCAGCCTCTTGTTCTGCCTAAGATGTCTGCACCTGTTGTCAATCTTGTTGACGAACAGAAGGATCAGCTGCATAATTTGGCTTTCATACGCATCATTGAGGCATACAAGCAAATAGCAGTTGCTGGAAGTTCACAATTTCGCCTTTCCTTGCTTGCTTCTTTAGGAGTTGAGGTATTGATTCTATATTTTCAAGGATAGTTACCTCCCCTTTGCTGTTGGTTGTGGTGTAAATGATGTTTCCTGTACTTGTTCAGTTTGATTAGTTATATTACTCTATCTGCATTTTCCTTGTTACTCAGCTGAAATAACAATCCTTGTGTTCTTTTCTTCTTTGGCTAAATTCTTGCGAGTTGTAATGATGCATAATCTGGTCAAACATGCATGCCTTTGTAAGATCCATGCACCAGATAACCTGATCTAAGCATCTTCAACCATGTCAATGAACAAAATAATCATTTTGTTTGCTTTTCATTCTTCACCATCAGTGCTTAATTTTCTGAATTGTCAAGCCAGAATTTGGACATCTTTTGGTTTGGAAATGCGGACCTATACTAGTTTGCTCCTTCCACAAGAAAATTCCCACTATCTAATGGATGCTATCTTCAATCACACAGTAATTTGGAATCGCGTTTCCACTTCTTCAATTCATGCTAACTATTGTTTCATTCTCTTTTCTCTCATGCACAGACTTAATTAGTGCAATGATCAATTCTAGGTTCCTCTTTTCCATGAAATTTTAATTTGGAAGTTTGGGTGGATATTAGTCGTCCAATGGTAAACTTTTTGTATCTGTCACTTTTATTGTGCACATGATTTTTAATTGCATATTTTCTTGTTTTAGATATTCAGAGAGTTGTATGATGTGCAATAGTTCATGACCTTATTCTACGTAGTTGCATAGTCAGAACTAGACATTAGTACGGGGAACCAAACTATCGTAATGTGCTGATATTTATTTATTTATTTTATTTTTACCTTTTTGCAGTTTCCTTCAGAGTTAGACCCATGGGAACTCCTTAAAAAGCACATATTGTCAGATTATGTGGTTCATGAGGTAAGAGAGTATTCCAACTTTTCATAGCTTAGCTTATTGCACAGATGCTAACTTCTAGTGGTGATGGGCTTTAATCAGAATGCGCTAAAACTGCTTCATTTCATTTGTATACTGCCACCATCATTGTATCAACAAATTTTATGCTATGGAATTGGAGAGTTGGCATATTTAGTTTCGAGTTCATTGATTTTACTATATTATGGAAAGTTCCCTTTAATGTGTCTAGGGATTGTCAGCATGAGAATGAAGATTTCAGTTGTTCAGTTGTATTGCTGTGCTGATGCAGTCACTTGCTGGACTCTGCCATTGTTGCTCTTTTCTGTTCTATTTTGATTCTTCTAAAAAAAAATGCAGCATCTGACAATACTTGCTGGGTGCCTTCAGGGACACGAGTTGACATTGCATGTCCTCTACAGGTTATTTGGTGAGGTAGAAGAGGAACATGACTTCCTTTCTTCTACAACCGCTGCTTCTGTGTATGAAATGTTCCTTCTGACTGTGGTTCGTATTTATTTCCCTTTTACCATTTCTCATTCTTGCATCAGATATGTATATTCTGAAAGAAAGAAATTATATTAAATTGCAGGCTGAAATGCTTAGAGATTCTTTTCCTCCTTCAGACAAATCTTTAAGTAGATTGCTTGGTGAAGCTCCTTATCTTCCAAATTCAATTTTCAGTCTATTAGAGTCCTTGTGTTCTCCTGGAAACATCGATAAAGCTGAGGAGTTGCAAAGTGGAGATCGAGTTACTCAAGGTCTCAGCACTGTATGGAGCCTGATTTTGCTGAGGCCTCCTATTCGAGAATCCTGCTTAAAAATTGCTCTGCAGGTTTCTTCTCTTTATCGTCGATTCCATTTATTTCAATTGTCAATAACATTTGTACATTTTGAATGCCATGCCTTTCTCGGCCTCTTTGCTAGTTTCTGTGAGGGTTCTTGCAAGTTAAAGTGTTGCATAGCAATGCTGCAAAAATAGAAAAATATATAATAAAAAATAAATATTAAAAACCATTAAGCAAAAATAAAAATAAATAGAAAAATATATCATTTGCACATTTTCTTTTTGTAGTGATCATCATTCCCACTAACATCATCCATAACTGCAAATCTTCTGAGAGATGAATACCAGTTCACATTTTGTTGAATTGTTTTTCACTTCATGTCTGATCAATCATTCCCTCATGTTTGACTATTTTGTAATTCTAGGAAGATGGAATATTAATCATCTGGTGAAATTGAGAGCTGGATGATCTCTTACTGCCTATATTTACTATCAGGGGGTTGACTCCCACTGTGCAATGGTGTTCCTGGCTGTGTTATCTGTAGATTATTTTATGATTGGCCATTTTGTAAATTCTAGTGATTGTTTGAGGAAACTTTCTTATTGTCTTGTATTTAATTTAATGTTTTTCTTTTACCTCTGGAAGAGTGCAGTTCATCATTTGGAAGAAGTGCGTATGAAGGCACTTCGTCTGGTATGCAACACCCAAGCACAACTTGCCATTGAAGGAATAAATAAGATGCTTGTTATAATCTGTTTTATCATTCTGGGTTCATTTTGCAGGTGGCAAATAAGCTTTATCCTCTCTCATCCATCGCTCAACAGATAGAAGATTTCGCAAAGGAAAAGCTGCTTTCTGTGGTAAATAGTGATGCTACAGAAAGCATGGATGCTGAAGGGTCATTCACTGAATCACAGAAGGTAGTGGTTTTATGCATTATGGATGTCAAGTTTCACTCTTGCAAAATCTTCTTACATGTTTGTCATTTTTGTGCTGAAATGATTTGAGGTTATATACCCCAACTTTTTTATCTACAAACAGGGAAGTAACATGTAAATTTGTAATTTTCCATTTTGTTTTAGATAATTCTTTGTTGTAAAAGCTGCTATGAGCAATTATGTACCTTTCTGCTATCGCTGACACATTTTCTGAAAATGGTAACAATCTGTGCCCCTTGCGAGTGTTTAATAGATTGCAAAACACATGATATAAACTGCAGTTACCCAATTTGTTGATGTTCTTCTATTAGATTTGGGTGAGGCCTCTTACAAGTTACAATTTAAGGAAATATTTGAATTATGTAATGTTAGAGTTTCACTACATGAACTGGTTGTGCACCCTTTTCTATCCCTCATAAGTTTAAATACTTGGCATGAAAATAATTATATCGAGTTTTTTTCATGATGATAGATTTAGCTAGTTGAAGTGTTTCTGGTGGATTTCATTAGCTCCCAAGTTGCTTTCTTTTTCTTAGATCAACAAATGCACCAAAATATTTCTCCAGTTATAATTCTACAATTCAATAGCTGGAAGAATATGAATGGAACTACGCCAGTTTATCGCTTGCTTTTTCTAAGCCAGTATGTTTCCTGGTTATGTTCTAATTACATCTTCAACAGGATTCGATTTTGGAAAAACAATCAAATGAGCATCAATCTATGAGTGCCATCAGTAAAGATATCTCCTCTGAGACTCATCAGTCATGCACATCTGAAAGTGTATCGTCACTCTCAATCTCAGAGGCCCAGCGGTGCTTGTCACTGTATTTTGCCCTGTGCACAAAGGTGTTATTTTTATTCTATGTCAAAGCCTTCTCATTTTAAATTTCCAACATTTGAAGTTGTTATCATCAATATACAGTAATATTTTATTTAAGAATCTAATTCTTCTCTGGATTGGATTAATATTTCTACCTTTAATCTGATTGACAGAAGCACTCCCTTTTTCGCCAAATTTTTATTGTTTATAAAAGTGCATCAAAGGCAGTTAAACAGGTTTGGTTTATTTGCATTACATTTTACACTGAATGCTGTAGTTCATTTTGTTCCTGCTGTGAGACTCTTATTAATTATATGGTGCAGGCAGTTAATCGGCACATTCCTATACTAGTCCGTACTATGGGTTCGTCATCTGATCTTCTTGAAATAATTTCAGATCCTCCTATTGGAAGCGAGAATCTTCTGATGCAGGTTTAGCAATTGGTCAATTATGTAACAAACTCAACCCTGTTGAAGTGTTTATAATACTATTGCTGATTTTGTCCCCTTTTCTTTTTTCCATTTTCCCAATATACATAGGTTTTACAAACACTGACAGAAGGGGCAGTTCCTTCACCTGAATTGTTATTCACCATTAGGAAGTTGTATGATTCAAAAATAAAGGTATAAAGCCATGTTGTTGATTTATTAGCCAATATTGATTAGCTTTTAATGAAAAGTAAAAAGAAGTGAGGCTCTTGGCTAATGTATGCTTGCTTTTGATTTATTACAGGATGCAGAGATCCTAATTCCAATATTACCATTCCTACCCAGAGATGAGGTCTCTCTTGTTCATTGTTTTGTGTATAATCATATAAATGCATCTCTTTTTATGACATCTGCATTTTGCATCTGTTATCTTTCTTCTTGCAGTGTGAATACTTTATGTGTTGGTACTGTCAGTTCATTATTTAAGATGGTCATTCAGTGATGCAAAAAAGACAGCAATGTTTTTTGTTCAGCTTTCCCTTGGTACCTGTGATTCCTCATATTAAATTGAAGTCTATTAGATCCTATAATGTCAGGGACATTTACGTGGCAATTAGGTGGTCAGATTTACTGCCACATCATTATAATATAAACCACTGGATCTAGATAACATAATGACTGTTTGAAAGATATGTACTGCTCTCAAACATGGTAGCAGTGAATTGATTTATCCTATTTACATAAATCAGTGACTGGCAAAAGATATCAATCATGATTTTTTTAAAACTAAACAAATCTTTATTGGAGCTTACATGACAAGATGATTTTACTTATATGAGTAGCTTTGAGACTGGCTACTTTGTAAATTCATTTCCAAAGAAGCTAGATTGCAGTAGATGAAAAAGTAATTCCCTGTATATTGCAAGGATAGATAGGTCCGCATGATGCATTTAACCTCAAAGACCAATGCGCGATATAAATCCATCTCAATAGTTGGTGTTGGGTTATCCACTCTCATTTCCTCCCTCGTTAGTGGACTCAACCAAAACATTTTCTCTCATTAAACTGACTGATTGCCCACAGCGGCTTCTTGGAGATTGGACCTCAATCAATTTGGTTCTAGGACTAACCATGGCATTTGCTGGCTTGGTTTTCAACTTGTGGCAACTTGTGAGCTAACCTAGGATGGAGACATGGATGGGCTAGAACTATTCATATTATTCTTTCCCAACATGATCCATAGATTCTAGGAGTTCCATCATTTTCCTACATCAGAGGAGAATATACTGAGGTCATGTATTTGTATTCTCCTCTTTCCAATAATTGCAATTGTGTTCTTCTGATGCATATATGGATATTGGTTTTTTATTTTTATTTTTTTCTGTTAGCCATCTCTTCATTTCCCTTTAATAATTTTAATTCCTTATTTTCCAGATTTTGCTGATCTTTCCCCATTTAGTGAATCTTCCTCTGGATAAGTTCCAAATTGCACTTGCTCGTACACTACAGGTATCTTCTTTTTTTAAAAAAAAAAAAAATTAGAGAAAAAGGATCTCCTTCACTTTGCATCCAGTTTTCTTTGAGTATTTTGAGTGACTTTATGTTTCTAATCATGTACTTCTCTCTACCAGACTAGGACCCTTGTTTTTTTTCACATTATGTCAAGTCCTCCCACCTGTCCAAGAATATGACTTAAATAACCTTTGAACCTTGCAATACATTAAAATATGCTTCTGGTTTTAGCTTTTTATTGCATTTCAAAAGCATTTAAATCAATAATTCAAGATTGATGAATCAAATCATATTCATTGCAATCTTTCCCTATTTTATATTTATGTTCGTGATTGGTCTCCATTTCCATGGAGATATGGGCCATCCGAAAGCCCACTTGTCTAAATTTCTATATTGAACTCATTTTTTCGGTTGTCATATACATCAATTATCAGCATCTAAATTTTCTCTTTTCCATTCCATGCTTTTATGATGCTCTATCGCATGCTGTCAGTGAATATGGGGCTGTTCTCATTGTTTCTCATTCTAGTTCCAACAATGATTTCATCCATAGATGTTGATCAAATATTTGACTTCTTGCACTGCTTACTGTCAGTATTAATGTTCTCTAAATAATGGCTCATGCAGTTGAATACACTAGTAAGAAATACCTTTATCATGGCCAAGTTTGATTTCTGGAGGAGTCTGCTCTAAACTCATTAAATGCTTCTCTAATCTGTTAAACAACGTGATGTAAATGCAGGGATCATCTCATTCTGGTACGATGCTCTCTCCAGCTGAAGTATTAATTGCCATCCATGGTATTGATCCTGACAGGGACGGAATCCCCTTGAAGAAGGTATGTCTTTGCTCCTTTTTTCATGCTTCTGTGGAATTTACGAATTTGAATAGGTGTACAACTGAGTGATGTGCTTTTGTGTTCAGGTTACAGATGCTTGCAATGCTTGTTTTGAGCAACGACAGATATTCACTCAGCAAGTTCTTGCGAAGGTCTTAAATCAGTTGGTCTGTGTCATTCCTAACTTTGAATTTGTATCGCAAAATCCTTCAATTGTCTTTAACTGATGTCACATCTGAACAAGTTAATCCCTGCAGGTTGAGCAAATTCCTCTTCCTTTATTATTCATGCGCACGGTACTACAGGCTATAGGTGCTTTTCCAGCATTGGTAAGAAATTCACAAGAAAAAATTTAAATCAGAAGGCCAATTTTCTATTATTTCTTCTGGAAGAGCATTATTGATTAATTGATTAATAAAATAGCACTTAAGGCATCACCAAGCCATAGGTGGCTTTCCAGCATTTTTAAGAATTTCAGAAAAATTTAAATCAAGAGGCTATTTTTATAATCACTTTTATTTGTAACCATGTCTCTAGATTCAATAAATATTCTTAAGGTCATCTCTACTTCATGAAATATGGCTTGAAATACATGTGTGCATGTTTCGGTGACTCTTTTGAATATTTGGAGACTGAAACAGTTTTCTTTTGTTATGGAAACCCACTCACGCTGTTTACTTATTGTAATTGGCCTGGTTGGTGCTGTTAGCTAAGAAATTTGTGAATCGACACCCCCTTTTCTTTCAAATTAATTATATTTGGACATGATACTCTTGGATCTTGGTATGTATTTGACTAGGTTTTTTCTATTATTGCAGGTGGAGTTTATTATGGAGATCCTTTCTCGTCTCGTAAGCAAGCAGGTTAATACTTCTTCTCCATAGGCTTATTGCCAATGACTTCACGAACCATATGTATTTTACAGTTGATTCAATGGACTATTGCAGATATGGAAGTACCCGAAGTTGTGGGTTGGCTTCCTGAAGTGTGCACTATTGACGAAGCCTCAGTCATTCAATGTGTTACTTCAGGTGTGATCTCTTCTATTTGCTTGCTATTGAAAATTTTAGCCACTATAATCTAAAACCAGTGGGTAGCCATGAACCAGCACCTCTGATTTTTAAATATCAATCTAATTTCTAGATCAGAATGTAAATTGTGCATTTCAGAAGCAAATTTGTTCTTAACCAATTTGATAACCTCTGTTTTTGTCATTCAGCTTCCTCCACCACAACTGGAAAATGCACTGAACAGAACCGCAGCACTGAAAGCTCCTTTGGTTGCCTATGCTAGCCAACCAAACATTAAATCTTCACTTCCAAGGTTTATAATATAATCCCTCTTGCTTGTGTAAATAGAAGAAAATCCAATTTCTCTCAACTAGAGTTTTTCCTGCTTCTGACGGTAGAAGATGCATTTTGAATTTTGCATTTTAGGTCTGTTCTGGTGGTCCTGGGAATAGCTCCAGACCCTCAGACTTCAAGTCAAGCACAGACAAGTCTGGCACAAACTGGAGATACGAACAACTCAGATAAGGATGTGACTGTAGAGAATTCAAAAACTGGAGAAACGAGCAACTCAGTTAAGGAGGTGCTGACAGAGAAATCTAAAGAATCTTCTGTTGCTAGCTGAATGTCCGAAAACTCGGTACTTGATGAGTCAGAAGTTGCTCCAGAGGAGGTTGCTGTGCCTGCCAAGCAGCTCCAAGCTTAGCACTTGGAGGCACCAAGTTCTCCAAGTTTTTGGATGCTCATGCCATACTCTCACCGTGCATATCTGCGACAGAAAGAATCAGATTTTACCCCATGTGTTATACTGAACCGTTGCATGGACAAATTTAGTGAAACTGCTGCACCAGCCGAAGATATTCGTTGTCAGGAAGTTTCCGGGGCAAGATAGAAGTGAAATTGTGAACCATTTTTACTCAACATGCGAGTTAAAACAATTTCTGAAGGAAATTTCTTTTTTGTTTTTTCAGATGTTTTTCTTATGTTTGTATCGGGGAGTTGCTAATATCAGAGATGTACATAAACAAAGATCTGAGCCAGTTGACGATGTCCCCTTCCTTTTTGTCCAAGAGCAATAGCATTTTTAAAATCCAAGACTCCAATCTGTCAATCACAAGATCATCAAAAAATGAATCTTTCTTATTTTATTTACTTGTTCATTTGCTAGTTGAAGATGCTTGTCTATTTAAATTGTCTGAAGATGCATTAATTTATTGTTTTTTTTAATGATTTTAATGAATTGATATAAAAAATAAAAAATAATTTAAAAAATTATTATTTTAATGTATTTTTAATTAAAAAATATATTTATAAAAATATTCGCACCTTGATTCGATTGAACGTTATATAACCCAACAACTATTGTTTTATGGTGGCCCTTATTTGGTGTTACTATGCCCTCAACAGCAAGAAATACCTACATTCCATAATATATTATCTTTATCTTTTAAGATTATGATTGGGTGGCTCTTTAATTCTTGACTCAAATTCTTAACATACACTAAAATTTATGTTTTATCTGCCATTTTTAAATAATAGGTTCCATGCAGCTTCGTTAACTACATAAAAAAATAAAGTATAAATCTTGCATTCCTTTGCAGAAAATCAAGTATAATATATGTTTTTTTTCACCTCATCTAAAACTAAAACTTTATAATCTGCAGCTAAATGATTCTTAATTCAGCTTTTTTTTTTCCTGACAGTCTCATCCACCATGAATGAATGAATATGGTGATTTCAACTCATTGAAAAAGATTTCCTAATAGCCTATTATTCAATTAATAGTTTCTTTCTTAGAATTAGCAATTGTCTTTTAGATCAATGTATATACAATCCCTGTATTAATCAATCAGATTATTACTGTAGTAAATAGAAAAAAACAGCAGAAAGAATCATAACTAGTCATTCCACAGTGTTTATACAAGACCAGAGCCCACTATACCTAATTACAAAAGAATTAGAGTTTGCTCAATCATATTAAACCTGCAGCTGCGCATCTTCTTGTTCTTTTCTCTCTCTCTCCAGTTATGTACTATTGCAGGCTCCTCAAAAGAATACCATGTATTTGCTCAGGAATTCAAATTTTTTTTTTTTTTATCATGACCAGGGTATTAATACATGAAATGGCAATTAATTTTAGCAAAATGCTACCATGAAGGTGTGTTTGCTCAGGTGCCTATCCAAGAAACAGAGTTATCGTGCATTGTTCTCACACTGTCAAAGCAGAAGCAGGAATGCCATGCATTTGAAACCATTCAGGCATGTGGAACCTCTTGTGAAGTACAGGCCTAACATCCTTTTGCAGGGATAGGTTTTTGAGGAGTGGAAGGAGGACATCCAAAAGCTGCACGAGCCAAATGACAGAAACAGACAGAAAATGAGGTGGATCAGATTCTTAGGCATTAACAGGAAAATTCTTCAATGCACCGAGATTACCTACCTGGTCATCATATGGCAGTCCAGCAGAGAACGGAACACATGGGATTCCATTCAATGGCTGTAGCAAGAAACTGAATGGGTTGTTGTCAACAATCACAACTCGAGAGAGATCCTTTGATAAACATGACAGATCCTTCACAAGTTCTCGATATTCCCTGTGATTTAAACAGTGAAAGATCGTCAGCATTTGCAAGCATGGTCTTTAATCTATAAGCATCGGAATCCAAAAAAATGACATCGCTTTCCCAGAGTCATGCAAGTGGTAAACAATGACATGTGAACTAGAATTAGCTTTCCACAAAAGCTATTCTTAAATGAATCTTCTCAGTGCAACCTAGACCCTAAAACCCATTACACATGAAAGTGCTTGAGAAAAAGAAACTATCATGGAAGCTGAGACGAGAGGTGTGCCTCACATTACGCTCCGAAGGCATTTTCTGACCGAGCTATCATAGCCCTACTATCTGATAATATTCTCATGCCCAGTTCTAACATAATCCAACAAGTTAAAATACAAAACATCCAATATATATTGCAACAGTAACAGGAATAATGTTGTGGGTAAAAGCAAGCTTCATTAGTATAGTCACTTGATGCCTTACCTAGAGTATACCAAAAGCTTAAATTGGGATCAAATCCCACCAAACTTCAGATGGACAGGATTATTTAGTATGGTTGCTTGATGTCATACCTCGTGTGTAGCCCAAGGTTCAATGAATCTCTCAATAAACCGAAGAAGACAAACTGGCTATAACCAACCTATCCATTTCAAGTTCAATTTCGCTTCGGTGAGTTTATAAATGGAACCTATGTGATGCTACAAGAACTGACCTTGCAATCGAACACCAACAGTCAAGAATACTCAGTTCTGCCACGTGATCCTAATATAAGAAAATAAGTTTGCTTACAATATCAAAAGGTTGATGCTGCACCCATGCCGTCTAGCCCAAGGTTCCATGACGCCTCAGTAACCAACAAAGTAACAGCACAAACTGGTTATACTCACCCATCCATTTAGAGATGGAACATATGTGACACTACAAGGACTGAACAACTAATCCAACCCTACCTTTTGAGAAAACTCCATTCTGCCAGTCGATCCTAATATATAAGAAAGTAAGTTTGCTTACAATATCAAAAGGTTAATGCCACACCCAATATTGTCTAGCCCAGGGTTCAATAGGCATCTCAGTAAACCAACGAAGAAACAGTACAAACTGGTTATAATCACCCCTGTATAGAGATCAAACCTATGTGACGCTACCAGGACTGACCCAGTAATAATACCCCTCCTCTCCCTCTCTCGCACACAGGATATACCAAAAAACAAGGAAAAGGAAGAAAAGAGGTCATTGCCCAATAGTCCTAATGAAATAGGGTTTTCAAAGGGGAACTTTGTTAGCAGCCCAGCCCTTCAACAATAATTTGCAGGGTCTGTTAGACTCCAAGCCTGCAACCTCAGCGGCAAGCTCAAGACTTTTACTAGTGAAGTAAGCAACAGCCCAATCTTAAACCAGGAGAAACAGCCACAAACTTTCAGAGAATACATAATGCCAAAGTTCTAAAAAACAAACCTTGAGCATTATCCTAACAAGCAATCTAAGAGATTCTCAGAATCAATGCTGGAGCATTTTCCAGTTAAGGAACAGATTGGATATTCTATAAATAAATAGTAATTTGCAATAAACTATGGCACTTACGTGCTAACAGTTGAAGGTCGAAAAAGACGTTGACTAAATTGGTTCTCCACATCTATCCTGTCAAAGAGTGGACTGGCGTAACCTGTATGAAGCCTAAACACAATAAATAAAAGGAAAAAAAGAGAGCAGAATAACCGTGAAGATCAATAAGTCTAACAGAACAACATCTACCTTCAATACCAGCAGTAAACAAAATCAAATCTGCAAATTCACCAATCTGTTTGAAGAACTCTTTCAAACCAGGTCTTTCAAACACTGTCACATGATTAATTTCTGGTTTTCCTTCAACATCCTTTGATCCAGTAAATTCATATTAATATCCACTGATACTGATAAAAACAAAGTATCAGGTAGAGAGAAAAAGAGAGAGAGACCTTCTCTGAAGAGAAACATTCCAATTCAAAACATTTCACCCCTGCTTCTACTGCTCGGGTGCGAATAATGGGTGGCAAGCTAGAAGTCTCATATGCACAAACTAGAGTTTCATCCAGGTCAAGCACCACCTGTATTTACAGAGTAAACTGCATTTACAAAACTTATTGCTCGGGCAAGATAAGCAATACATGCCTACAAATCAAGGAGCACCCTTTTGGCCAAAAACACAACTTGATATGAAAAACAATAATAAACTTTCATAATGCGAGTGGAAGATTTCTAGACACAAACAATCCACTCTACCACAACAAAATCTTATACCTAAAACAACCACAATCACTTAATGCAACACAACCTCCTAAATTCAATCCATAAAAGTTAAGAATCTAACAGCGTTATTTGTCATTCATCATTTATTACTACATTCCCCCACAATGGCATTCATTTCTCACCTAACTACTAAAACCAAACTGGCCCAAATTACCAAATAAAAAATAAAACTGCGCAACCAATATTCAAAACCAAGAAAACAAAGTACCAAAAACAACGAAAAAATCCCAACAAAAAAATAAAATAAAAATTTAAACAAAACCCACACACAAAAAAGAAAAAAACAATGGAAACAATAAAAGAGAGCACATACAGTGAGCTTTTCAGTGGGGGAATCATCACTAGCACCAGAATTGCTAACATCATCAGGAACACAGGTGCTATCATGGGCCATGTCTGTGATCTTTTTTGACGTGGTTTCTCGCAGAGGAATTTCAACAATAGGCAAGGGCGTAAAAGAAGAAGAAGAGGAAAGAAGAGGAAATGCGAAACAAATATAAGAAAGAAAAAATTGAGGAGTCCCTCTTAAAACCTGTAAAAACAACTTGGTTATAAACCGTAACCAATTCATTATTCCTCTCCATATTTCCATCACTGATCTTGACACACACACTTCTCCTCCTCCTCCTCCTCCTATTTCCTCCATCATTGCCACCCCACAATTTTTCTCTCTGTTTATTTTTTTATCAACTCAGACAGCAAAAAACAAAAAAAAAACCTGTAATTTAAAGAGACAGACAGAGCCTAGGTTGTCTTTCGTAATTTGCATGTGTCGTTTGGAAGATGTTTGTGTTCTTTGGGCAATGGAGGGAATAATGCGGGCGGGTGGTGGGCTGGAGGCGACTTTTCGTTGCCTGGACTTCAAGTTTGGTTAAAGGCGGAGAGAATTTTAATAAATTGTTTTACACTGTGCTATGATTGCTTTTTTAATCCAAATATTTTTCACATTAAAATATATAAAATTAATATTTTTTTTATAATTTTTTTTTAAATATTCTGATCTAAAAATATTTAAAAAATAATTCAAAAAAAAAATTAATTTTTTTAAAAATCACAACCCACCAGTAAAATAATAATAATAATAATAATAATATCATAGTATTAACTAGCATGGTCAGATTAATTTTTTTTATTATAAAAAAATATCTATATGTTGCAAATATTTTTTCTAATAGAAACAAATATTTAAAACTATATAAGAATTGATTTGATATGACTCAATCGATTTAGCGAGTTAAAAAATCATTTAAATAACAAGTAAAAACATAATTTGACTCAAAATAAATATTTAAGATGAAGTTTTTCTTATAAATATTAATATAATAACATATTGAATCAATTCGAGTCAACTTTGGTTAACCTGCAATCCGCATGTCGGTTCATGAAACCATAATAAACTCATAGATAGCAAATCAAAACAAATTATAAAAATTAATTTCCAATAAACTCAGTATTAAAGAATGAAATTGAAAAAAAGAATTCAAATAAAAAAAATAAAAAAAATAACCCGATTCAACTCAGGCTAACCAATAAAACCCATGACCTAGTGTTAAAAGATGCAACTGAAAAAAATACTCAATTATAAAAAGGACATAAAAACTGACTCGAGTCAACCTGGGTTAACTTGCTAGATTCGTGACCTGAGTCATGAAAAGAGATAACTTTATAGAAAGCAAATCAAAACAAATAATGAATCATAATTCTCAATGAACCTAACATTGAAGGATGATATTGAAAAAAAATCAATTAGATAAAAGGAAAAAAAACTCGAGTCAATTGAGTTAACTTATCAAACCTGTAGTCCAGGTCATGAGACTGAGATTGCCTCACAAAAAATAAATTGAAAACAATTATAAAGTCCAGTCCCCAATAAGCTTTATGTTAAAAGCTAAAATTGAAATTTAAAAATTAATTAAAAAAAGAACACAAAAAACGATTCAAGTCAACATGGGTTAACTCGTCAAACTGGTGACCCGAGTCATGAGATGTGGAAAATCTTATAAAAAGCAAATCAAAACAAACCACAAAGTCTAATTCCCAATCAACTTAATATTGAAAGATGAATTTGAGAAAAAAATCAATTAGAAAAAAAAAGCTCAATTTAACTCATTAAACTCATGGTCCGGGTTATGATATTGAAACAATCTCTTAAAAAATAAATTGAAAACAATTATGAAGCTCAATTCCTAATAAACTTAATGTTAAAGGATGAAATTGAAAGTGAAAACAAAAAAATTTAAAAAAACATTGTTATAGTGAATAGTATTTTGTGAGGAAAGATACAATAAAATCTCATTCTCTTTTAGTTTTGTGTTAACAACAAGATCCTTGGTCGGCACTACGCTGAGTGTCAGATCAATTTTTTTAAAATCATAAACACAATATAAAGGCATTGTTAACGTGTTTTTTTAACCTAAAAAGATTTAATAGTGAATTTAAAATTTAATGCATATCATACAATACTTTTAAAAATATTAAGATGGAGACATATTAAATTGACTCGGACTAACTCTGACAAATATGCAAAACGTGCAATTCAGGTTATGAGAGTGTGATAATCTCATATAAAACAACGTGAGATAAATTAGGAAGCCCAATTTTCAATAAGCAAAAATATTGAAGTGCAAAAATAAAATAACATAAAATAAAAAAGATAAAAAAATAACTTGAGTCAAACTGGGTAAATCTGCTAAACATGTGAGTCGAGTTGTGAGAATGAGATTACATCATAGAAAACAAATTGCCGCCAGTAGGCCCAACCCGACCTTGCTAGGTCCAATACAACACAACACAACACAACACAACAACAAAAACAATATATAGTATTAAATAAACAAAAAATCAGAAAAATTTCAAAAGTCTTTTCAATTTTTTTTTTAATTTTCTCGCATGTTTTTCTACCAATTTTGCATAATTTCGGGCTGTATATTTACAATGTAAGATACAAATATGGTATTAAAATACCATGTCTTCGAAATGTTTAAAAAAAAATCTCAAAATTTTTAAATTAATTTCCCTATAAAAAAACAAAAATATTTTATTTTCATGCGTATGATCAAATCCTAAAAGTTTTCCAAACTGAGATATCGTAACTAGTTTATGGTTATCCATTAGGATTTGGCCAAAATATCAAAAACCCTTCACCAATCATTTTGTTCATTTTATATTAGGGTTTAGATGTAGACTTTAATATTTAGGGGTGTAAAACTACATAATAGAGCATACCCTCAAGTATTAAATATACAAAGTACAAAATAAATGCGATGTGAAAATTTAATATTTTCCCTTCCCTTCTGGCTGTGTACCTCCACGCTTTTCGAGGAGGGAGATTTGGCCTTCCAAAGCTTCGGTTCCATTTTCCTTTCTTTCTCCCAAAGTTGGCAATGAGCTTGATCTTTGCCTGCAAAACAAAGAAAAACCCCCCCCGTAAATAGTCAATTTTATTTTTTTTTAGATATGTTTAAGCTTTCTGTTTCAATCTTTCTCTTCGTCTATCTCCATCAATCTGAGCTACTGTTAGCAACGAAGAGGATGGGACGAGGCTGTAAGGGGTGTTAGCTAGTTTTCGTGTTGATGGTGGCTGAGTTCGGTGGTGAAGGATGATGGAGTTTTGTGGTGGGTCTGGTCAGTTGGAGTGATGGTCGAACTTGGGTTGTTGTGATGGTGGCGTGATGGTGAGGTTAGGAGAATAGGGATGACAACTATGGTTGTCTTGGCAATAAAGTAGAAAGTGAATGGGTTGTGGGGTGTTTGGAAGTGAATTTGGTGTAGGAGATGGTGTGTGGCCTGATAGGCTAGTATTGGTTTCAAGGTCAGAAGAATGGGGTGTTGAATAAAATAAAATAAGCCATAATACAAAAATTTAAACAAATCGAAACAACTAAATCACATCAAATACACAAAGCTTAGTCCAAAATTGTAAAAAAAAAAAAAACAATGCCTTTCCCAGTGGAGTCGTCATTTTGCCGCACGTTGATGCGCGACGTCGGAGGGGTCGTTTAGAGTCCCTACCTAGTTATTTGGTTCAGGGTCATTAGGAAACCTGAGTATATTGCTCTTATAAGAGATTTGAGAGTAAGACACTGGTTGTGGCTAGGAAAGGCATTAGCACCCCTAGCGCACCCTACCTGATGTAAGCTGCTTTGTGGTCTAGGGGTTTTGATGGTTTTCTTATTGGTTGTCTATATGTGGTTTAGAATTTGAGATTTACTCGTATGAATAAACCTGATATTTAAAAATTTATTATGGACTCGTCTACCCAGATAAATTCTTAGAAAAAAGATTCTTCGTATTTTATGTATTACGATGAAAAATACCCCCAATTAAAATTGGTGAACATTTAGAATAACTCTGAGAATTTTTTGGTCAACTCTGATATTTCAAATACCAGCCTCACTTATAGGTCCAATGTTCTATACCGGGATTTTTAACCATTAATTCTCATGAATTAAAAAATGATGATTTATTAAAATATTATCAAAATTCTCATGAATTTAATAAACTGGTTATTAAATTTTAAAATGCATGCGAATATATATTTTGAATTTTCATATGGACATACTACGTAATATGATTTTCTTTGTATTTTTAAGACACTTAGCCGTATGCAATTAAAACATTTAATTCTTTTTATCCTTTTGGTTTTAAACATTCAAAAACATATATAAAAAAATACAAACACACACATCTTTTTTTACTATATTTTACTCATACACTCACAATTACCAATTTACAAATCACTAAAATTCAAAATAATCCAAACACATTAAAAACCTATAATTTACAAAATAGACCCCTAAAATTCAGGAACGAAGCTTCTGAGTTGCAGGAACAATGCTGGGAAGCTTCTAGGAGGTGGAGGAGCCGTGACAACACATCTTCTCCACGGGCCACCATTTCTATCGGCATAGGACCATGCACCACTGTTGTTAGAGAAGCAAAACCAACGGGATCTGAAATGACTCTTTCACCTCTTCCCTTCCTTGTCGGCTGCGTACCTCCACGTTCTGCGAGGAGGGAATCTGGCCTTCTAAAGCTTTGGTCCCCTTTTCCTTTCTTTCTCCCTAGGTCGATGACAA
>Ga0307509_10000799_pt1 | contig 53996 bp, 64 predicted proteins | sample 10_EM_MG_FD_202245 | JGI IMG/M metagenome (GOLD analysis project Ga0307509, IMG submission 202245) | Populus trichocarpa ectomycorrhiza microbial communities from riparian zone in the Pacific Northwest, United States - 10_EM | ecosystem: Host-associated > Plants > Roots > Unclassified | place... | reverse complement strand
CCTTATCCTAGGTTTACCAGCTATTTGTATCAAGTATACGAGACCATACCACCTCTGGTTACCTCTAGGTATACCATTTGGGCTAAGGTGATAGTGATTGTAGCTACCTATCGTAGGGTCGTTACACCACCCCAATCACAATTCATATTCTCTGTGCCTTACCTGACATCATGTCAATAGCCTCAGTAGGCCAACCATTTAGTTTGCTCTGGCAGTTTGATTGAATTCAGTCTTCCACGCACAAATAGCCCCCCTGGGCACAGTGAGACGTCAATTACCCAAGACAAAGTAAGCAAACTACAAATCCTACTATGTGAGAATCACATAAATAACTCTCTTCATGTGAGATGTCCGACGCACTTGCTTTGAACACCCATAATTCACAACGGAATACAAAGACGAACTCTCACACGTTCGGGAATCTGTCGCCTGGTGGCACTGGCATCGTAAACAAAGATGAAACTCCACTGATGTCAGATCTCGAATGGTATGATAGAGAACTAACATAGCGATGTATGTAATGAACAGAGATCCGTAGCCTGTTGACCAGGATCACTTCCCACTGGCTGTTTGGGATTGAAGGTATGTATAGCCAAACTATCGAGTGTTGTGAAATAGTTATAATGAAAATCTAACTCAAACAGGGACTGTATATGGTGATATTGAGTACGCAAAATCATGGTGTAGATTCAAGCATCCTCTTGGCGCATCTGCTCTCAATGCTCTATGGCGCAAGCAAATAAAGGCCAATTTCATAGCTCCCCTACTGGACCCCAGTCGCCTCCCTGAATCCCAAGTCAACTCAAGCATATCTTTCACTCGCTCCTTTTCGCCAGTCAAGGAGCGTATTGAGCTTATCACAAGCCATGACTATGAGGAAGACATTGGGGAGGTGATCCGTCATCAGAAGATTATGGTCAAAGATTCAGCCACGAAACTCCAAACGTCAAATGCGTCCTAAAGGTCCAAGCGTGACATTCGTGGAGATGTAGCTGAACCACCAGGAGAGTGTTATCTATAACTATTCTCTTAGCGCCTCACTGATATCTGTTCACAGTGCCTGATTCTGATTTGCACTCCTGATTTTCTCCACGTGCTTGGAGAATTCATATTATTTATCGCACAGTGGCGCCGGCTGCCCGGTATCTATTGCTCGGCCACAAGTAGTTTGTAAGCGACTGTCACAAGGGAATCGCCTTGGTGGTTATGACCACACCGAGTATCATGGATTGGCTGCCGGTAGTAAGAGGGCAAGACGTGGAGGAGCAGATTTGATGCCCCTGCTATCTACTTTGTGCGATAGGGAAAGGTACCACCATGCTATGTCAGAAGCCGGAAGATCTACTGCCCCTAAGCCATCTCATATTTTTCAATAGAAATCAGCACATTCATGCGCGGTTCCGGACAAACAATGGTCCTGATTGCCTTGAACTAATAGTTCTCGAGTCAGGTTGTGAAGATGGAGAGAACCTTGATGACAGCCCCTGTGTCTGCCAATGGAAGGTACCCCTATTTTGACCACGAGGTCTAAGATGACTCTGCAGGGGGAGAAGGCTCTGTGGGAGCAATGGTGGAGAAGGATTCTGTAAACGATGAGGAATGGCGAGAGGCCGAGCCTGCGCGGGAACTTGGATGCCTCCTGGTACCGGGGTAATCTATCTGGACAACAGGGAGGTAGGTATCTAAACCAAGCAGTGATTCAGTGATATTTCATATCAAAACGGAAGACCTAATGGCAGATGTCGGATCACGCACAGTGAGATCCCAGCATCCCAAAAGGCCAGCAGAATATTTCATCACAAATTGAAGTACTCATGAGCTCGAATCCAATTCCGTAGCCGTCGGGGGGGTACTGCTCAGGCCCCTCTGGGCCTCCATGGTTGGAGAAACTTTGACAGCTTCACGCAATTGCCAGGCAGCACCTGTGGATGCACGATTTGGAGGTAAACCCCGGGCTTGTAGGTGTGGGGCCTCAAGGGCACGATGGCACCGAGGACACACCGCCTGCCTGTATATCTATGTTTTACGATAAACGGCCAGTCTTCCATTCCACTGCACAGCTTGCTCAGCTAGATTACAACAATCCTGAGAGACCAATTGATAATCCCTCTTCCCCGCTGGAAGTCCCGTCACCCACCACGAATATGTCCCCAACATACCCACCAGTCTCAGTACCACCTTCAGCCTCCAGATCTCCAATCCCCTGTTGAGCACAGGCCCCAAACAACACCCAAAATGGATTTGAAATACGCTATTGCTTACGACATGATGACTTGGGCAGCAAATAACACTAGATCTCCCTGGGTCTAGTGTAATTTCTTATTCATTTTTACCGTATCTACCTTAATATATACTTGTTTCTTTTGTCTTTCAGAGTCATACATTTTCTGCTTGAGATTTGTAGCTAGTACCGGACAGGACACAATAATCCTACAATTGCTCGTCCTTCCTGCATCCTTTCTTGTCCTTACATCCCTGAAGTAGAACCAAGTGATCACCGACGATGCCGGAAGTGAAAACTAGTATCGACAGATTAACTGGTATTCATTTGACGGGCGGGGATAAGGTGCGATGATTCTAATCCGTATTCGGCGTGGTGGGTTTCTTTCTCGAATTGATGTCTCTAATGGATACATGTTGTGGATAGTTTTTCCTACCCTCTAATACCAACCATGTTGTCTATATTAGCGATGCCTATATCAGGTCGAACCTTTTCATACCAGAATCTACAAGAAAATCATACCTTGAGCTAGTCCCGAGCACCAACTTGATGAACAAGCAGAAAAACCCCTTTTTGTACACAAATAGTTTTTTTAATACGGAGTAATAGTATCTGATTCCCACCCGTGCTCCCAAGTTCTTGCATATAACACCAGATGCACCCCATTCAACCAAACATCAAACTCTTCTCGTTCGTCCTATAATATATTTTTCTCCATTCTGATTCCTATCTCATACCTTAATACTTTACCCTCATCAAATGTCCCGCATTCAAAAATGAGACAACCACACGGCAACTCAAGCAGCCAACCTACTTCACGTGTAGGCAATAAGAATGGATCCAGGTGCGACATTGTAGAGGATAACCATGCACTTCGATCAGGAACGCAGCCCATCGAATCAGGCATCTCTAACAGGGCACAATTGACGTTTCAGAATTCTTTCCCACTGGTGAAGGGGAGGGGTCTTCTTGCACAACCAGCAAAGACCCCCCCGCAGGTGCACTTTACATACAGTAGCGTATAACAAACATGTAGCAGATCAGGATAAGGATGGCCAACAATGAACAGAAACTATTCATCTGACCAATAATAGCTGCGATGAGTACCAAAACTTCTATATATCTTATGATACCGAATTGGACATGGAGCCAGACACAGATGAAAATGATATTCCCCATGGTGCTGAATCAGTAACATCTTCTCAATCACCAACGACTGTGAAACAGATCAACAACCGGCTATTGACTGTCCGAATTCCCATCACCTCCGGATCGCATGAAGCAATACTTGTCAGACGTACCCCTGCCGCATGAGCACGTATAATACGAAGTAGTGCATAAAGGGCACCTAGGATCTCGTCTTCCACAGTATCCTGCTATTCTTCACCATTGGCTACATACAAAGCCACAACATCGGTAGTCCAATGCTCAACTAGTGCAGGTGACCAAAGCACACCTTAACATGGGTGCATAGGGCACAATTCCAAATCAAAACGCAATATAGCTACGGGAGCACAGGCAGCTGTTGTAGTGAGGGTCAAGGGACTCATTGTCTTGTATACCCGTTGTGATGAACCGGTCTCTCGGCCGGTAGCATTGACTACTGAGGTGCACTTTGTTTGGCTTCTGGCGCTCAATCACACATCGGATACAGGGAATATTGAAGCATCTGAGGAAAGCTTAAAATTGGTAAGTAGACTTAATTACAATGAGAAGAAGGCTTGGGGGGGTAGTACTAACCTTTTGAGATATGCCAAACAAACTCTGGTGTAAGATCCCAGTTTGTTTACCACATAAAGCATCTTATTATAACATAGTACAATCTCCTGGAAAGCCCAACGGCAATTGCGTGCCGTGTGGACTACCTGCTGGAAAATCATAGATTCATTTGCTCACCAAGAGAATATGAGATACATTTGAGCTGATTAACGAGGCGACCCGTCCTGTAGCAACAATCTGACTGAACTCCATACAGAAAATCAAAAAATGATTCCTGGCGCCCCAGATTCCCGAGGCCATCTGGGGAAAGTCCTTCAAGGGCAAGAAAATGCTTGAGATTCTCAATCCAGCATTTCTTGAGCGTATCAATAGTACCATGATTTGCTCAATGTATGCTACAATCTGCTATCCACTGTCAGCATGGCAGACCAGAGTATATTGAGAACCGGTCGACATCAATCCTGAAGTGGTTGCAGGTGAGTCAGATCCCAATCCAATCTCCTGCCTGAAAACGTTCACCTCACAGCAACCATTGAACATCATTTTGCATTCCACAATCACATGTGGGCTTCTTGCTCAGACATTGTTCAAACCATCATACTTGACAAAATTTGATTGACCATCCAAGCAAAGATGGAGAGAGAGAACGCCATCCGGCAAGATCGCTGTGCAGGTTTCACACATGATTGGGCTGCTGTAGCTGCCGAATTATAGAGTCCGAGTTGGACCAACAGTCCACCATAGACAGTTCTACGGAGTCTAACTCCCATAACTCTGAGTCTTGGGGTGCTGGTTGCTAACCAAAGCCATTCAAAGACAACTGATACGGCATTTGATTTAGGCACCGCATCAGCCACGGGACTTCTCACATACCCCGATTTGAATCCTCTCAGTTCTGACAATTCACCAGAGTGGCCAGTCGGACTAACTTTGGACAGTACGGTGAGCTCAACCCAATCGCGTCCACTATCTCTGACCCTAGAGATCTTGGAACCAGAACTCCAAGTAACAGTTCATAGGGACCCAGGAGCGGAGGAGTTGGGAACTGGGCCGCACGTATGAGAAGACATATAAGGAAAGATGTGGTTGTAGAGTATAATATTGTAATAATAGTAATAATTCATTCATATTCCTATAAAGACATAGAACCAAATGACGGAAGAGTAAAACTCATTGCCACAGCATGGGGAAAGAAAGAAAATACAAGGGGTGAAATATGATGACAGCATCAGAAGTTGTTTATCTGGCATAGAAGAAGCTCCTAACAGAATCAGGATATCTCAGCGCAGCATCGAAATATGTCATGTTAGATTCTGGACACACTTGGAAGAAGTAATCACAAATCTGAAGTGGGTGGATGTGGATTGTCAGATCCTGACACCAGACAAAAGAGCAGAGATTGCCCAGATCCGACGTGGCAAGATGGAAAGAAGCCCTGACTATGGGGGAGAGGGATACAAGGTCCAAACGGATGGGCCAGAATCAGAAAACGAGAGAAAGTATATAGCAGTGAGTAGCAGCGATCAGGGGGGCAGAATGAAGGACTTAAGAAGATCTGGATGAAGGCAGAGAGCACCAGACGCTGACAGGATGCAGGAGCAGGGCACCAGATACAGTCAGGAGGCACAGGACATAGGGGTCTATATCCTAGCAGCCTTCAGACACAGGGCACTAAAAATACACAATCAGGACGCAACGTCGATCCGACATTCCATTGTGATTCGCAATGGATATTATGACTGTCAGGTGCCTCAGACACACCGGACACTCAGGATCCAAGCTACATTTTTTGCTGATGTTAACAGTTGACAGTCTAAGGCTATTTAATCAATAGGTAAACAGGCCCCAAGTTTTATCAGTATAGAAATCAATGACGTAGAATCAAGAGAGATGCAGGCAAGGATTGATCAGCAAGAAGTATTACTTACCTCTAGAGCATCCTGGCCATGGAACTCGGGGGATTTGCAAGTCTTGAACTGCTCTAATTGACGTGACTGGTGTTTATTAGTGTAACAGAGACAGGCAATAGAGATGTGAACTCTGAAGTTGCAACTGCACTGAAGACTCAAACAAGAAGATAAAGATAAGCTAAAGTATTGGAGGAGAATCAAAACTGTAAAACTTAATCATGTTAAGCCTGAAGCTATACTGAATAAGTTTCTCTTTAGGATCATTCTTTATCGAAGGAGACTGTCAAATGCTTAGACTTTAGTAGACATCAGACTTAAGGCTTGGACATTCACCATTACTCCAACCTGGTACAAGTATCCTGTCTGGCTTCAGGCTGTGCCAGTTCTACACTGGATCCTGAATTATCCTGCCAGAAGTATCGCAACATGTTGGATATACTTAACTCCAGCAATAATGTGTGAGTTGCTGCAATGTAACTCCAATACATGCTCAGGAGAAAAACTGTTTCTATTGAAATCATTTCAGTGCCTCACCGCCATTACCATACCTAGAGCCAATACCTTAGTGCTTCAGAATTCAAATGAGTAAACAATATAACCTGTTTTATTAGATTTTCTTTTCTTATAAATATTTCAAATACCTACGATTTTGTCCAGAGTTATTAGTTGAGATAACTGCACTAATATTATAACTGCGGTATTATACCAAGTATTAGTCAAAGACTTATAGTGTTCTCATTACTTTATTTTGATCTTTAAGGCCTGTGGATAATGCTGCATCCAAATAGTAATAGCTATTAATCTCAAGCTACAATCTTTATTTATACTTTTTGCTAATCAGCCCATCACTCTTTACTACTGTTACAACTTCTTTGTCATTATTCTATCAAAAACCTGAAAAATTCAACAAGTAACTAAAAAATTTTGACTTGTACTTTCCCCAAAATATTCTCTTTCATTGTTCAAAATAAATGAAACTTAACGCAATAATTCCATCTGATAGGGGTTTTTCATTGCTGGCTCTGGTTTCTAATAGTTTTACAATCTTAAAATCTACTTTGCCTGTCTTATTCATAAATTCAGCAATAATCTCCCGCCATATCTTTCTTTTAAAGACATTATGTACCTTCTTATTGTTCTGACACTGAGTGACGATCTCCTTAGACAAGAACTTATCAGTTACCTTTATCCAAGTGGCTTTAGACATCAGTGCTATTAAACAAAATATAATAATATTCCTTTCCAGAATAGGCCTGTAGGGCATACTGCAAGGTTAGTCTAAGTAGTGTAATTTGACATGACTCACAAAATAAGGAGACCTTACTTGCTTCTGCATAAGCGGAATTGACAAGGGGCATGCTCAAGACTGGAGTGAACTTTTGTAAGTAATTAAAGAAAGAAAAAGTAATGAGAAGCCTTCATGACAAAGAGTTGACAGACTCCTGGGATAGCAGAAGGCTGTTCAGAGCACCCCCATACCTAAAGCGCTTCACAGCTCGAAGGAAATAACATGGTTGATGGAGTACTGATATTGTTTAAATAGAATTTATATCTTGTATATGGTTACTTATATATAGTTCTTCCAATCCAAAACCTGCACAAAGAGTTTCATGCTTTTCAAAGGCTTATACCATTCAATTAGGCTTATTACATGACTCAAAGGAAGCACTATGTTGTTCTCTTTATCTTTCTGTACAATAGAGAGCCTTGTTTAAGCTTCTGAGCGGGCTTAATACTCATGTGTCTTTGAATTAAGGCATTTTTGGTGTAAATATGAAACTATGATGAATATGGCCAAACGCCACTCTGCAGGGCAGCCAAGAGGGGGAATGAGTGAGTCATTCAGGCTTTGCTCGAGCGGGTAGATGTTAATCCCAACACCGCGGATAATAAGGGTCGAACGCCGGTCTTCGAAGCGGCCTGCCAGGGGCATGACCGAGTCCTGAAGATCCTGCTGGAGCAAGCCGACGTCAACCCCAACACTGCGGGTCCATTTGAACAAACGCCACTCTTCATCGCCTCTAAGAAAGGACATAAGGGAGCCGTGCAGAAGCTACTAGAACGAGATGATATCAACCCAAACACTGCAAAGAAGGATAACGCAACCCCACTTTTCATTGCCGCCTACGGGGGGCATCGAGGGCCCGTGAAGATGCCACTGGCAAGGCGTGATATTAATCCGAATGCTACGGTTAATGATGGTAGAACACCACTGTGCATAGCCGCTTTGTTTGGGTGGAAGGATGTGGTGAAGATGCTGCTGGAGCGCAATGATGTCAACCCCAACATTGCAGATAAACGTGGCCAAACACCTCTCTTAGAGGCTGCCTGCTATCGGCGCGAGGGAATCGTGGAGATGCTGTTAGGGCGGGCTGATGTGAACCCCAATGCTGTGGACAATGGTGGCGAAACCCCGTTATTTAGGGCCGCCAGGTGCGAAGCTAAAGGAATCGTGAAGATGCTGCTGGAACACGCTGGTGTCAATCCTAATATCGCAGACGATCATGGCCGAACCCCGCTCTTCACAGCCGCAGATCGCGGGTATGAAGCAGTCGTGAAGATGCTGCTTAAGCGCGACGATATCAGGCCTAACAGAGCACTTGACTTTGGCACGACACCTCTCTCCGAAGCCGCATGCAATGGACATGAAGGGGTTGTGAAGATGCTGCTCGAGCGAGTGGATGTCAACACCGATTTGGCAGATCTCGATGGTGGAACAGCGCTTTCGCGAGCTCTCAAGAATAGAAACCATGCCATTGTGAAGTTGATATCCGAACGCAAAAAACCCATTCCTCAGTCATGTGGCGACAAATCAACAATGCTCCGTTGCGAGCCGTCAGATCCGGATGAGCACCCCTCAAAAAGGATCCGCAGGTTTTGACTCTCAGCGCCAAAAGCTCAAAATGTCTCCTTATTCCTCGAATCTTCATTTGATCAACCACAGACTCGTGCCTAGCTTGATCTATAACACTCCTACCAAGCGCCACTCGCCTCCTTATTCTACTATTTGGTTTTAGAATGGCACCCCCATTCTCTTCATTATTTCTTTCCTCCCCTCTTTCTCATTCTTTTTCCTTTTCTTCTAATGATGAATCCCGATGAATGTATCTACCCACTAGAAAAGCTGTGGGGACAATTTAACGGCGGGCTTCACTTTTATGCAGTGGGCAGAGGTGACTAGGCACGAGCTAGCTCCGGTTGTTTCATTTGTTCACTCGATCTCTCCTAATATTAAAAGCGTACCGTACAGTACTTTCTGTCTGTTTGTCATTTTTCTTTCAACCTTTTTTTTTACCGAGTATTGCTTTCGCACCCCTTATGTTCGGAACTTATATTTTATATGTTCATCTTTTTTCCTTTCAAATCAGAGGACTTCCTAAGGTTTTCCACCAACATAGAATAGAAACGGTGGGGGGGATCCAGGTTTGAAGAAGCACTGTTTGTAGCTTCTAAGCACCTGTATCATACTAGAAATTAGGTGGATCCCATTTCACTTTCCTTCTCTTATCCTTCGGTAATGGTACGATACCCACTCTTACTGCACATTCTGCGCTCGTTTTCTCGTTATCCGCTGCTAGCGGATGTCTAAAGTTCGCGTGGTTCGCGTGCGCTCTTGGGGGATCTACCAGTAATTAATACTAAACCGAAAGTTTTTATATCGCAACATGCCATAGCGATCGCCTTGTATGTCTCCCCTGTCAAATGATCAAACAAGGAACATAGGGAATCCGCTCACTTCTTTCGATCGATGACTTACGGTACTTGCTCGGTGGCGCTGTGTTGTACCGTACAGTACAAAGCACAGTACCAATAGTGAACGAGCCCAATTGGTGCTCACATGATCGGACAGGAAAAATGAAAACTTAGATCTCCTACTCCAATGATTTGGATAGCATAATTAATGAATAGACCAATTATCATTGGACCATTACCAGTAGTTTTTCGTCTTTCTGGCTATGGACCCCATGGACAGCAGTTTACAATCTGGTACAATATATTCGACGGCTCAAACGTCAAACTCTGGCTGGGGGGTTCCTAGGGTGGGGTGGCTGAATGCCACTCAAGCACTCTCACATCATGGGCCACATCACCCCGATTTCTTCATCTCTATTCATTGAAAGCCCTCAAGCTCCCCCGCTACCTCTACCAATTCTCCTGCCATTGCTACCTCTAAAGATCACCCTCTATGGAAGACAATGGCAAAGACCCCGCGAACACGGGCGGTCGCGATCCGCAACGGCAATTCCAACTGCCGCAATATAACACCACCTTCTATGAGTCAGACGAGGATGCGCAGATCATGAGTTGGCTCTCCCCACTAGAGCTGAATAATAGGCGTCCAAGCGGGAACAGTGTTCGCAACGGGGCAGTCCGCTCGTCTTGAGGGTAGGACGAGGACGGACTACGAATCGTAGTCCGTCCAGTCCTGGAGAGAATTTTGCCCGGGGCTAATGGCCGTTGGACGGGGAAGACGGTGGGCCCCACAACCAGTTTTCAGAGTGTCTCAGAATGTGAGGCCAGACAGATCCCCACAGATCCCTGTAGGTCCCGGTAGATCCCCACAGATCCCTGTAGGTCCCGGCAGATCCCCACAGATCCCTGTAGGTCCCGACAGATCCCCACAGATGGCTGCAGGTCCCGACAGATCCCCGCCCTCCCCCACAATTCCTAATAGAGAATCTGTAGTCCGCCACCGTCACCTATTGGCTTCAGATCAGGATGGCACCATTCTGTCAGATAAAGACGGTATTCTCTATTCTCTGAGAAACATTCCAAAATCAAAGATATCTGAGAAGCCTTTTTATCCTCCTTTCACTAACCCGCACACCTTCTGCACAGTGCCTTGATAAACCTAAAGATAGCACAAATGAAGAAAAGAACTACAGTGCAATCACGATAGGCTCTAGGAGGAAAGATGGAAGATAGAAGAACAGTGACCTGGGTCGCTATGCCCTGTTTAGACTTTAGCTACAGAGAGGTGTGGTGATATATCTCTCCTTCAAACTAAGAACAACTGAACACTCCCGAAACAGATCCCCACAGATCCCCACCGTCCTTGTCAGGGGATCTGCAGTCCACTACCGTCCCCTATCGTCCTTGTATTAGAATGGCATAATAGTGTCTCACCCTGTCGGGCCCGTGGTCCTCGCTCAAACCTGCAGTCCTAAAATGTCCCTGGACGGGATCGAGTGAAAATTGTCGTCCGGTCCGGTCCAGTCATCTTGGCAGTTCCCCCATGGGGCCACCAGGGCCCCCAGACCGTTGCGAACACTGAGCGGGAATTGATAGACTCGTCGGTGTCGAGAATTGAGTTTTGGAAACTAGCGCATTTGGGGTGCGGAAGGGTTCGAGAGTGGAGCTATTGAGGCTGTCTTGGTTTGTTCCGGAAATCTGTGAGCGAGGAAGTGATATCTGACATAAGAGGTCGGATTATGTGAAAGAATCGAATATGGTTGACGGGCGAGAAATACTAGTTTTCGTGGCAGACACACTGTGCGATGAGGCAAGGGGTGGATATATCGCCGTTGCAGGCCTGTATTGTGACTTCCTTACCCAGCAAGAGCACATCATCACCAATATCGTGGGGGTTATTCTAAAGCAGTTGGTCGGTACGGGTGACATCCCCAAAGGTGTGCGTGAGGCGTTTGAAAGGGGAAAATGGAGTTTGGTGGTTGAGGGCCACTTCTCGTGGATCGGATGCGAATGTTTAGGATCCCTATTGCCTCGTTACCCCGAGTCTTGATCTGTAGAGATGCCTTAGACGAATTGCTACTGAAGGGTCCACTAGAGTTTCTTCGCTGGGCTAAAGGAGATTGTCCTGGAGTCCAGTAAGAAGGAATATTCCTTATCATGAGGACCCATTCCAGGGGAGCTGAAATAAAACACCCATGCTGTATCGGTCAAGCGCTAAACTCTAATAATAAACATCTAGTCCTTAAAGCCCACGCTATACGATGGTGGTCCGCTGTAGTCGTATGCGTGCTTCCTGTTGGCATCGTGGGGTGGTGGAGCTGCTCTTTGAGCAATAAATAAGGCCAGATGCCTCGCTTGTTGGCTACTGAGTATGGGCGGTCGGGAGTGGCCACCACTCCTGCGAGATGAGCCGAAGTCAACCCTAACAAGATGGAGAGATGAAGCCTCATTCAAGTGACTGGGAGGTCAGGAATGGACATTGGGAGTTGTGAAGATGCAACCAAAAAGGGTGGATATCTGATGTAAGGCAAGAGATATCAACGGCCAAACACCGCTGTTGCAGGCCTCCTAGCTGGGCATGAGCAAGTTGTGGTGGTTCTAATGGAGTGAGTATATGCCAATCGGACATGGTATCATAGATATAAGTGGGTGGAAACTACTCGCACGCCCCTGTATGAGAGTAGGAGAGTAGAGTGGGGTAGAGAAGTGGATTTTTAGGGTTTAGTTATTAACAAAATTTGTGTAAAATAATATTCTGTTAGGTTTCTATAGGGATTGAATAGGTGACTGCGGTTGAGAGGGTTCCTAGCGGAACAACCTTTCACGTGTGTGTTTTCTCCTGACCATTTAAAAAAAACTGAGAGACACGACTAAGGAAACAACATCCTTCTACTCGAGAAAATACCAACAGCAACACGACGAGAATCAGTCGCCTTTTTTATTCATTTTTCTTTGGAGCTTTTGTTTTGTGAGATTTTGTGAAGGGCAGGGAACTAGTTCCTGTAGGTCAGTGAGCACTCGGCTCAAAAGCAAACACGAATTACTTCTTTGACCGTTTACAACATTATTGTACGCTGACTCCGCCATTTATTTGGGAGGGCCATTCTGGTGCTTTAATTAATGTATACGCTGACATGGATCCTTTCAGCCCAGTGAAGATGGCTCTAAATGGAATGGACGATAGTTCCTACGTGAGGGAGGGATTAACACCACTTTCATGGGCTGCCAAGGGTGGGCATGAGGAAGTAGTTCGGTTGTTGCTGGCTCGAGACGATGTAAACACTAACACTCCTGATCACCTGAACCGGACACCCCTCTTCCTAGCTGCTTGTGAGGGACATGAAGGAGTCGTGAGGATACTGCTTGATCGAAGGGATGTCAACCCCAACACTGTGAACTCCTTTGGTCAAACTCCACTCTGGGGAGCCGCCGCGTGGGGGCATGAACGAGTCGTGAGTGTATTACTAGCACGGAATAATGTCAATCCCAATACCGCGGCTGATCGTGGACTTGCACCGCTCCACATAGCCGTCTACGAGGGGCATGCAAGAGTCGTGGAGAGGCTACTAGAGCGGTATAATATCAACCCAAATACTGAGACTGATCACGGTGAAACACCACTGCTCATGGCGGCAGATGGGGGATATGAAGGAGTCGTGCAGGTGATACTGCGACGGGCAGATGCCGAGCCAAACATTGCGAATGAATGTGGGCAGACTCCACTCTGCAGGGCCGCCAAGAAGGGGTTCGAGGGAGTGGTGAGGGCGCTTCTCGAGCGAGTCGATGTTAATCCCAACGCCGTTGACAATAAGGGCAGAACCCCGATATTCGAAGCAGCCTACGAAGGGCATGCCAATGTCCTAAAGATACTGCTGGAGCGAGCAGACGTCAACCCCAATACTCCAGGTCCATTTAGACAAACGCCACTCTTCGTCGCCGCCAAGAACGGACATAATGTAGCCGTGAAGATGCTAGTAGAAAGAACTGATGTCTTCCCCAACACTACAGACAGAAACAATGCGACCCCACTCTTCATAGCCGCCTACTGGGGGCATACTGGGCCCGTTCAGATGCTACTAGAACGCATTGATGTTAATCCGAATGCTACAGATAATGATGGTACAACACCACTCTGTGCTGCCGCCGGGTTGGGGCGGGAGGACGTAGTGGCGATGCTCCTTGAGCGCAATGATGTCAACCCCAACCTTGCAGATAATTATGGCCGAACGCCTCTCTTCGAAGCTTCTTGTGCTTGGCATGAAGGAGTCGTAGAGATGCTGTTATGCCGGGCGGACATTAACCCCAACACTGTGGATAATGATGGTCAAACCCCGCTACTTGGAGCAGCTATGTACGGAGGAGAAGCAATCGTGAAGATGTTGCTGGAACACGAAGGCGTCAATCCTAGTATCGTCGACTATTCAGGCCGAACGCCGCTCTTCGAAGCCGCAGTACGAGGGCATGAAGGTATTGTGAGGATGTTGCTTAAGCGGAACGATATTAACCCTGGCATAGCACTTGCGTGTGGCAAAACACCTCTCTCTGCAGCCTCCTACAATGGGCATGAAGGAGTTGTGAAGATGCTGCTAGACCGGCTGGATATCAATTCCGGTATGGTAGACCTCGCTTGTGAAACAGCGCTTTTGGGGGCTCTGAGCAATGGACATCATGGCATTGTGAAGTTGCTATCCGAACGCAAAAATCCAATCACCCGGTCAGATGGCGACAAATCCGCAGCTCTCCTCTCTGGGCCGTCCAATACGAATCAGCACCCCACCAAAAAGATCCGCAGGCTTTGACTCTAGACACCAAAAGCTCACAACATGTCCCTGTTGCTGGAATTCTTTTCATTTGATTAGCCGCAAGCCTGCCGCTAGTTCGATCTGTAACGCTCCTACTACGTGTCCTTGGCCTCCTTTTATTCCTTGAGTTGGTTTTACAGTGGCATCCCCATTTTCTTGATTACTTTTTTCTCACCCCTCTTTCTGATTTTCTTCTTTTCCCTCAGAATGACAACTCCCGATAGATACATCTCCCCACTGAAACATGGGTGGAGACAATTTAACGGGGGGGCTTCAATACTATACAGTGTGCTGAGGTGACTAAGGGAGAGTCAGCGCATGTTGTTTTCTTTGTTCGCTCACTCTGTACTAATGTTAAAACTGCCTCTTACTGTATTTTATTTCTGTTTGTCATCTTTCTTCCACCTTATTATCTACCGAGTATTTCTCTCCGACATCTATATCTTTGAGACATTATCTTGTATTTTCGTCCTTTCTCCTGTCACATCAAAGGCCCTCCCCTCCTACCTGTTTTTTAGCATCATAGTGTAGAAACGGTGGGAAACGATCCAGGTTTGAAGCACTTTGTATAGCTTCTAAGCATATGTACCATACTCTCAATGACGGGGATCCGAGTTCAATTTCCTTTTCTTATCCCTCTATCCCTCTATCCCTCCTCGTTTCTTTCCTCCGCAGAGCAACGGATCAACAGTTTGACTGTCAACGGACTAAAGCCAATTGGGACAAGAAACTACAAGAGGATCTCCTGTGCATAGATAGTCGGAAAACAGGGCAAGGTCGAACTTTCTCTTCGCTTCGCTTAGATCTTTTTCGTCTTTTCTTTTCTCTGGGCTTGGCTTTAGTGAAAGTTAGGGAATTAGCTTAGGAAACTTCAGTCGATGGAGAATTGTCTGACTACTTTTCTTAGGCGGGTTCCCCCATCTGTGACAATTGTGGAACTGCGGTTTCCTGTGCTTCCAAGAATAGATACATTTGCCCGAGTTTCTTCTTTTCAGTACCTCTTCAACCGTATAACCGCACTCAATAGTGAGCACCATCTCGAAATGTTAGACGGCCGTCTGTTGGAAAACGGGCCTTAAGTTTAAAGTTTTTCATCCATCAGTGCCAGCACATACGGGGTACTGCACGACCGCAATTGGTTTTCACACGATCGGGAAGGAAAACGTAGATCTTCTAGTTCTACTCTTGCGATAACATAATTAATGAATAGACCAATTAACATTGCACAATTACAGTAGTTTTCCGTCTTTCCGGCTATGGCTCTAGGGGCGGCAGTTTGTGATTAAGTATAATATAATCGCGGTTTCAAGCGGAGAAACACAAGCTAGGAATTTCTTCAATGCCAGATATTCGTCATGGACGCTCCTAGGATGGAGGTGGATGAATTCCGCTCAAAGAATGTCACACCATGAGCGATACGCAACTCAGCAAAGTCATAACAACTGAGTAAATCCCCAATCTAATAAAGCGAAATCGTTCTTGTGTTTTTAATGTTATTTTGTAATTGGAAAACATTTACGGTTAATCCTCACTGTATTGATACCCCTTATTATGTACAGTAGTCACCACATTACCGATGCACAGTTGACACACGGCAGTAGCGGTTCTCTTTTCTACCATGAATTAAATTAATTAATGTCACTAGATGATCGGGAAATATTTAATGTGAGTTTTTGCTATGGACCTGCCTGACTGTTCGCTAAGAGCGAGCTAGCCTAGGCCATATAGGCCGGCCTAGGCTATATAGGCCAGGCCGGCCTATCAGGCAGCAGATACCAAGCCTATACGGCCTATAGGCGGGCCCGTCCAGGCCAGGCCTTCGAGAATTTTGCTAGGCTAGGCCAGGTTTTACTCCGGCCTGGCCTACCTGGCCCGTTGGGAACACTGAACCTATGTTCCGAGAAAACCTCCAACCCCCCCTGTTGAAAATCACAGATGATCATTCCACAGAGGCACCTCACCTCGCACATTTCCTATTCCACTGGTCATTAGTTAGTCGTTTGCTTTGTCACCCATTATCATGCAGAGAGGAGGAAGGGGTATACCTGGTGCATACTATATATCAGGATTTGCATACATGGCCGGCGAACTAGCGTTCGTTACGGGGCCTCCGGGGCCCCGAAAACCGCTGGCCCCCAGACTCTGCCCGGCCCATTCCCCAGAGGGCCCCCATAAAAGTAGGTGGGGAGAAACGGGGCCCCGTCAAGGGGATGAGCCGGCACCCGCCCCTTAAGAACTCTACGGAAACTTGTACCGGAGGGTAAAGCGAAGTAAGCATCAGAAGGATGCGCGTGATGGGCACAATAAGGTTTTCCAGATCTACGATGAGGACGCTCTTTGTATTTTGTACTATATAAACCCTTTGTATTGCCGTACAACGAACGATAAGAAAAGAGGATACGAATCCGGGGATTATACAGATTTCCCCTCCTTGACCTCTTCACCCTTATTCATCATCGGTCCAGCCAGTTCCTCCTCTTTCCAGATCTCATAACAACACCCTCCTCCCCCCCTATACTGTTGCAAATAACCAGTGATCACTTCGCTCACTATCACCTTTCGTTTGTATCCTTCCTATCTTGTTGACTTAGTTTTACTAGGTATCTTTGTCACTTATTATCGAGCCAGGAGGAGGGGTCACTATACCTGGTTGTCAGCTAAATCAAGCAATGCGCACGCATCGCCGACGAAGATCGGAAAGCAAACCCGAGCCGTGGTGATACTAGGATGCCGGAATCAGAGCATCGCGATTCCGCTGCTTCTGTAGTATCACCGGATAGGCTTCTTGCCATCCGAATAAGTTACTATCACATTCTCCCTATCATAGGGACCAGAGTAATGTGTACGAGAAAGCTGTGGTATATTCTATATAAACCCACCGGTTCTCCTCAGATAGAAAATTAACCAAGCAAGATGCAATTCTTAGTATTGACAACAATTCCATCCGCCTTGGCTACATTCCACCTCTTTCTCCCCCTCTTTTTAGTTCTTCCTTGAAGCATTGATATCTCATAACAATATATAATACTACAAATTGTCCTGCCATTCCTGCCTCTAATAATCACTCTGGGCAGAAGGCAAGGCCCCATACTCCGCGAACACAGCCGGTCAACATCGACGATGGCAATTCCAACTACGGCATCGTAATAGGTAGTTTCAGCACCACCCTTTATGGGTTCGACCAGAATGCGCGGGTTGTGCATTAATTGACTACAAGAGCCCAACAGCAGATATCACGGCGTGAACAACGACCTTCTAGCTGATGCCGGGGATTGGCTTTTGGAACAAGAGAGTACCGGGACTGGAGGGAGGGTGAGCGGGGAGCTGATAAGTCTATCTTGTTTTTCTGTGTGAATTCATCACTGGGAAGATACATATGAGGTTAGTGGCAATATCCTTTGTAACTAGCGACTTGGCTCATGGTGAGAAAGGTAGTTGACTAGTTATCGAGCACTCTGAGTTACATAAAAATATGCAATGTCAAAAGCCAGATTTTGCCCAACCCCATATTGGTAGAAATACAATAGTATTGTTGTTTTAGGTTGTAAGGGGCGGTTCAGCAGGCTAGGGATACCATGGTATTTCAACTTTCATGCCATACCTTTTGAGCTCATGTTATTTTAGTTTGACCAAGTGTTTAGCATATCACATATAGTAGAGTATTTATCAATCAATATTGTGACTACAGTATTTGCTTGTATTACAATATTGAGAGAATTGATGAGGACAGAAAGAGTAGGTTGAAGCGATATAGGTACAGGAGGCAACCGGCATCCCGCCGGATGTGAATTTTGCATATAGCTATCATGGCCGAGTATCTTGAAGGCATAGTATATACTAAAAATATTGCAGTAATATAAGTAAAATCCTACTTTATAGGAAGATAAAAAGAAGAGTTTATAGAATATGTAAAAATAACCAAACAAAATTACATCTTAAAGGATAAAGCCAATACAGCAAGCTCTCACCACATGTAGTAAGTGAGCACATTTATGGAATGCTAACTAAAGAAAGAAAAAATTAAGATAGTAGAAATAAAGGAAGAAAAGGATATGGAAAATAAAACCACCTCCAATGATTGGTATTTATAGAAGAGTAGGGTAGAGTGAGGGTTATGGGACGGAAAGTAAGTGATCACAAAGGTAAGCAAAGCGGAGCAGGGGAGGAAAATACAGAGAAAGGAGAAAAGGAGAGAAAGAAAAGCAAGAGGTAAATATAGAGTACATGGCAGCTATACATGGCAACCACATATGACAACCATATTGAGAGGTAATAGATAAGAACTATTTATAATAACTTTAATGTATTTCACCTAGTTATGGGACACTGACTAGTTATGGAACACTTTTTAGATTCAGTGTCCCATGAATAAATAGATAAATAACTCAACCAATAATAAATGAAATAGTCTGTCAATTCACATTCAGAGAGCTAACATGTATGCAAAGATAATCTATAAATTGTTCTCTTCGATTGGCAACAGAGAAAAAGCTATACTAGAATGTGTTGAGAAGGTATTAATTTTCAATATGGTGAATAATTGATTTTATAGAAAAATGATGAAAAATAGTAAAATTATTCTCTTTGCTGGAGGTAGTAGAGGCATATCGACACCTAATCCTACATGTCACGAAATATAGATTCAGGTTCTGAATGGACCAAGTCGTTAATTTCAATAATGGTTGTTGGACTTGAAGAAATAATTTTGATTTTTATAAGGACAAAGATCTTGATATCTCATTCAATACAGAATCAAATATGCTGTAAGTTCATTATCAGATAGCTGCTATCATTGTCAATAAGCTCCATGCTCGGTGCCCTCTATTTTCCTCTTGCTTACAATACTTACCGCATTCGGCCAAGGTAAACCTCAGGGTTTGGTGTTTATTTCATCATGATACTCTTATTTTGACTTTTCACCTCGGCTTCATCTTTAAGTGAAATATATATTTCACCTTCGCTGAGAGAATTTTTTTTCTGTCTTAAGAGTCAGACTGGTAGTTTGACTTTATTTTCTCTCTCTCCCTATTCCCTGTCCTTCGGTCTGGCCTGCTGGCTTTGCCCTGATGTTGTCTACCCCTTTCGCTTCCACCGGTGCACGCCCAGCCTCGGTCGCAGGCCCTGCGTGCTCTGCCTCCAGTAGTGAGGACCGTAGGGCTGACCCAATCTCTTGCTCGTCGTCGTCCCAGTCCAGTCATGCTACCCTGTCTGGGGAGGCTGACAAGGTCGCCAACATTCTTGGGTATGCTGCCAGGCTCGCTCGTCTAAACCCGGCATCTTTCCCCACTGTCTACAATTCCTCCGCTACTACTTTCCCCGATAGTCAACTTGCGATTGCCCCTCTTCTCGCTCAGCTAATCGCCATGGTCACCGACCTAGGTGCCTCGGTTACCTTCCTAACCTCTGAGGTTGAGAACTACGCCTCCACTCAGGGAGGGCACTCTGCCACCCCCTCACCTCCAGCCACATCCAACCTAGAGTCTTCTCTCAAGAATTTGTCCTCTTGTGTTGCTGGTCTCTCCTCCCACCGCGCCACACAAGTGGCTCTTCCGCCGCCACAAGTTTCCCCTCCCCCTCCCCCTGCTGTCCAATCTAAACCAGCTCAGCAGAAGAAGAAGCTCGCCACCCATCTCTCATCTCGAACTGTCACCACTCCAGAGGTCCCCTTCCTTTTTGAGGGAAAATAGTATGGCAACCCGGACATATTGGCCAAACGCCACTCAGACTCTCCCCAAGCTGCAATCCTCTTTGCCTCCTACCACCCCCAGTCTGAGGAAGCCAAACCCTACTCCGAGCGGTACCCAGCCACCTCACTCTTTCAGAACTGCTCCCCCTGCTGGGTTTACTGTCTCTGATCCATCGCAGCCCCAAGAACAAACCTGGGCTCAGGTAACCAGAAAGGGCGGAAAGGGGAAGAAAAACCCGACGGCAGCACAAGTCGCTGCGTCACGCATGAGCAGTGTCCCCAAAGAACCCCCGCCGCTCCCAGCTGCACATAGTCATTTCTTTGCCCCGCGCACTTCCCCAGCCCCCCCTAATGATTCGTTCCTCATGACTGCCACCCTCCCCACATCACGGCCGCAGTTCTTAAAGAGGCCAACTGCTTGCTACCCTTGTCCCTTACTGCCTCGGTTAATCGCAATGGTGGTGTTACTCTCTCAGCTAACCCTTTCACCACTCTCTGTGCTTACTCTCCATTTTTTGATGCAATGACTAAGAAGCTTAATTACAGTTTCCCTGTCGGTGACAATCTGTTTCAGGTTTTTAGGGAGGCACCTACAAGTGTCGAACTCCTCATTCACAATCTCCCGCTTTCAATTCTTTCAAACTAACCTACTGACTTGTTCCCTTCACACCTTGAATCAATTGGCAATGCTATTGACGTTCCCATTGTTGGGGCTAGATTCCTGCAGTAAGATCCGGTGAAGAGGGCTAACAAGCGCACCACCTGGGTTGTTGTGGTGGTCGACCCACTACACGTTTCCCGGTTTGGCGAATCCATTCGGCTTTCCTCCCAGGCCCGCACAGTCGCTCCCGCCTACTGTGCCTCCAAGTCCACACAATGCAGAAACCGCTGGCGCTTCGGTCACTCTGCTTCACGATGCAAGAGGTGGCTCAAGCCTGCCGTATCTGCACTCTCCTCCACCACCGCTCCACCCACAGATGTGCTAACCGGAGCTGTGCAAAAGTACTCTTTGAGAAGTCTGGAGTAGCATGTTGCAACGCCTCCCCTCTTGTCTGCATCAACTGTGGCGGTCAACATGCCTCTTTTTATTCGCATATGTCCTGTCCGCCGTGAAATGCTCTGTGCTCTCCATCCACATAGGAACCAAGACATTCCCAATGCCCCCGATGCCCGTCTTCCTCAGACCACCTCTCAGGGTCCACCTGCTCCCCTCACCGTACCAGCTACCCTAGCCAGTCAAGGCCCCCGTTTTCCCCCCTCTAGTGAATCCATCCAACCAGTGACCGTTAAGCTTGTTCACAGCGCATCCGCGAGGCCTAACCTCGACGCCACCCTCCCCGCAGGAACCTTTTTGGTGCTGGCAGCACCCACTGACGGGCTAGTACCACTGTCGACTGGAGTGAGCCTGCGCCGACCGACGATAATATGGAACTTTAGATGTCGGCCAGTCCTGCCCAAACACAGAGCCCTTCACCCTCCCAATCCTCCCAGTACCCTGGTTGTTTAAATCTTTCAATTGTTCAGCATAATTGTCTCGGTAGCAGTAATGTTTTTCAAACCCTTTTTCTTTTTTTTACTTCGGTAGAAAGTTCTCCTCTTATCGTTGCTCTTCAGGATATTCCTTTTTGAAAGAAGTGTCCTCCTGTTTTTCGTAATTATAAATGTTTTTTCCCCGCGCAACTGATGGTTATAAGCCTAGGGTTGCAACATATATTCATGCAAGCTTACTAAGTGTTGTTTCTATTCTTCCATTGATTTTTAAAAGAGACGACCTCATGGCAGTGAATTTTCACTCCCCTGAGGGTATTTTTGATTCTGCTCACAATTTGTTTTGTTTGTATAATGCATACTCCATTCCGAGTGGCCATCAAAGGTCGGTTTGTCCTGTTGATTTATTTCCCCAACATGACTTCCCCACGCTTGTTCTTGGGGACCTCAACATTCATCCCTCCACCTCACACCCGGCTCATTTCCTCACAACCACGATCAATTCACAATCTCCCCCTATTGTGACAGAGACTCAGCTTTATCTTTCTCTGTCCTCCACACCCCAGGTGTCTACACCAGGTTCCCCTTTACCACCACCAGCGCCTTGCAGTTCTTGACCTGTCCTTTGCCAACTCTGCTTTGCTCCTATATCTTTCCTCCTAGAACCCCTCACTTCCGCCTACAGGATCAGACCACACCCCCCTCTCAATCGTACTTGCCACTCCGCTCCTAAAACCCCCACGCAGGGGTCTAAATTGAAAACATAAGGACTAGGATCCCATCTCTCCCCTGCTCGGCGAAATAACACTCGCCGCCCCCCCTGCTCTCCCGACCCCAGACACCCTTGACTTCTGGTTCGACGACAGCCTTGCCAAAATCAGACACCTCATCACCTCCAATACCCCATCCCAACTCCCAATCTTCCACACTAAACCGTGGTGTACTCCAGAGCTCACACAGTCGTGCCGCATCTATCACCATTTCACACACCTCATGAGAAAGCACCAGGCCTGGCCCGAAACGTGTATTTCAAAGCCATCCAATCCGCTAAGCGAGTCCACTGTTCGCAGTTCCACGCCGATGTCGACTGATGCTTGGTGTGGGTTGCCTGAAAGATTGCTACCGGCAGAGCTCCAGACCATTTCCCTACACTTGGAAATGCCTCCTTCTCCACTGAAATCAACAACACACTCCTGCAACATTTCTTTCCCCTAAGGCCTTCACCTCCCCGTCACCACATCCTCTCGGCGTTCAACGATGTCCCCCCCATTTCACCTATGGAAGTGTCCTCAGCACTTCGGAAATTCTCTAACACATCTGCCTCTGGCCCAAGCGGCATTCCCTACTCGGTCTGGAATCGAGTCCACAAAGCCAATGAGCGTCTCGTTCAGTCCCTTTTCGCTCCGCTCCTCACCAACGGATATCATCCCCAAGCCATGAAGAAGGCCAACAGTATTGTCCTGGACAAACCAGGCAAACCAGACAACCACACACCTTCTTCATTCCGCATCATTGTCCTACTCAAAACCGTCTCCAAGATCCTCGAAAGACTCTCTGCCCTGCGTCACGCCTCAGCCACCCACTCCCTTGGCCTCTTACACTCCAATCAGTGTGGGTCCCTAGCTAGCCTCAGTTGTTTTGACGCTGTTGCTACCCTCACCCAGGAAGTGCGCCTGCTTGACGCTGCTTCCTTTAAAGTATTGACTCGTTTCCTGGACGTGAGAGGTGGCTTTGACAATGTCTGCACCAACAAGCTGGCTGATATTCTTGCTAAAGGGGGGATCTCCGCTTACCTCGTTGCATGGATTAAGTCTTTCCTCTCCAAACCCCAATGCCGACTCATCTACCAAGGCGCCCCTAAGGTCTTTTGCCCGGTCGCCCTCGGTACCCCTCAGGGTTCGCTGATGTCTCCTCCTCTTTTTGTGCTCTATATTGCCAGCCTCCACCCGACAATCCCTGAAGGCCTTGCAATCTTATATGTCGACGACCTGACTCTCACTGTGGGCTCTGACTCCGTACGTTCCAATATCCGTACCCATCAACACCTTTTTAGCGTCATCCAAGGACTGGGTGCCGACCTGCGGGTTGCCCTTTCGGTCCCTAAAACAGAACTCATTCACTGGAGAACTCCAAAGGACCACTCAGATATAGCTTTGGTGCCCATTGTGATTAATGACATGCTTTTTGCTCCCTCCCAAGCAGTCAGGGGGCTTGGATACTGGCTTACTCCAACTATTCAGTCCTCTGTCCACTTTTGGAGATGACTGGCTCTCGCGCAGACCTCTTTTCCTACAATCCGCCAGCTCAGTGCAGCTGGCAAAGGCCTCTCCTGATGGTGCAATAGGAAACTAGTTTTCGGCGCAATCCTCCCAATCCTGACCTATGGTTGCGACCTTTTTGTCACAGATTCGTTTATGTTAAAGAAACTTGACTCCTTCTGGTATAGTATACTCTGGTGGACTATCAACTGTTTTTACACCACCACCCGTGGTGCTCTATGCCGTGAAGCCTCTCTACCACCTATTGCCTTCATATGCAGACACTGCCGCCGGTCAGCTGCCCTCCCCTTGGTCTGCGCTCCCTCTAAATTCAGTCCTGCCACCACCCGGATACCTGATTCTGTGCCCACCTGGGTCCAGGGGCGTTCTGCGGACCATCTTCCCTTTCTTCTGCAAGGCTCCATCAAAGCCATCCATCTCAGCTCATGGCTCCGCCCTGCAGTTAATTCCGCCAAGAACCTGCCTTTGGACTCTATGTGTCATGAAATTTCCAATCGCATTACGGAAGTGCATATTCTCCAGCTTGCCTCAACTAACCTTGTATCCCGGCCACTTCAGAGGGAACCTTCCGTCACCTTTCAAGCTCTCAGAGCTCGGCCGTTACAGGTACTCCTCGCCGACTGGCTAGCCGCAAGCCAGCCAGTGCCCCCGTCATCTCTTTACGTTGCCTGCCTCTCCCCATATGCCTAAACTGGCCTTCCTCACTTTATATGTGGCCGAATTGACGAGATGAGCGCAGGTGCTAGCCACCTTGCTGCCTATATCTCCTGGAGGAATAGAGATTCCAGCACCCTCTGTCCCTTTTGTAAGGAAGACGATGAGTCCTTGCAACAGGCAGTCCTGCTCTGTCCTGCTAAGGGCCAGCCTCGCCTCACCCATCTCTCAGGTGTGGATGACATTGGACCCGATGCTCCTCTCTGTGTAATGCCCCTATGATAGGTAGCTACAATCACTATCACCTTAGCCCAAATGGCATACCAAGTGGTAACCAGAGGTGGTATTATCTCGTATACTTAATATACAAATAGCGGGAACACCAAGGATAAGGCCTAGGGAATAGTTGAGTGGCCTTGAGGTACTCTACAAGGCAGGGTAACCTTGTGGGAGACCATTCGGAAAGGAGAAGAGAATTATGGGAATGTTACCCGGAACTCTAGACAACCTTTGTGGTCAACAGGAGGACTTCCGGAGCGGTTAATAGCAAAAGAGGGCAAAGTTACCCTACCTTGGGAATTTGACCCTTTTGCCCATTGACCCCAGTTACCCTACGGAGGAGTCCAAGTTACCCTACCTTGACCAGCAAAGTCATCCTAGAACTTAGAGGTTGATTACCCCATATTCTTTGGGATCTTAGATGTTCTTGGGCGCAAAGGCAGCTGCGCGTGGAGGCCCAACGGCTGTATCAGGGTGGCCCAAACATACCATTGAACTTGGGCCGGTTTAGCTAACACCCCCCTCTGGCCCCAGCTTTGGGACGGCGCATCATAGGCAGACGGCTGTGTAGTTGCTGGTTTGCTAGTTGAAAGAGTTAATTGGAGTAGCTGCCATAACACTGTATAAGTGGTCGCCATCTGTGCGACTGAATGTCATTCGCAGGATATATAAGTGGAGAATGGGTAACCTCCAAAATGGGGGTCATACATAAATGGTCCCTCGGGCATCTTGGAGTCTATTCTGGCCTACGGGTAGTAGGGTAGTCTTCCTAGTGGTACTCAGGTAGTCTCAGAAGGCCAGGGTGCTTTCGAGACAAATACCTCAGTAACCAGCCCGGAACTTCTCTCCTTGATTTGTAGCATTAGTATGTATTGTCAATGGACTCTAGAGGTATGAGTCTTATCACGGTAGAGTATGTCCCGAGAGGCTGGCTATAGGTAGCGCCCATTTAGCCAACCATTTGCTACATCTCACCGGGGGTGCTTGCATGTCAATTTATCACATTAGATAGTTGCGTAGATTAAGTGATGGACTGCATAGCTTGTATAGACGAAACCAGCACTGGGCCAGTGTGTCCACCATCTAGGTATTTACTCCAGTTGTTGTCATAACAGTTGGCCACTGGTATGACTTGGATAGGAAGAGTTTTGCCACCTGCGGTTGTATTGGAAAGGGATTGCAGAAACTCATATCCTATTGACGGAGTTAAGTGTACCCACCTTGGTCTGATACCTCCAAAATGATAATTCCTGGTGGAGGATAGAACTCGGACAAGCCCTGAGCAGGACAGGGTACTCGCACAAGGTCGGAGTAGTGCTGAATGTCAAAGGCTTAAATCTGATATCTACCTAAGTTTAAGCGTTTGGCATTCTACTTCTACAACCAACCTTTCCTTGATACAACTAAATTTAGTGAAGCTTCAAGCTTAACTATATTAAGTTTTACCGTTCATTCTGCTGAATTATTTTATCTCATTTTTATCTTCTACTTTGCGACTTTGGTGCGGTCGCAACATTAGAGTTCACCTCTCTACAGGGTGCCCCAGTTACACACTGGCTTTCAGTTGCCCTTGTCAGAGGGTTCGCTAAATACACCTACGCTACTCACACAGGTTTCCCCCCAGCCATGTTGGGTATTCAAGCCAGTACTGCTACTCCTGAGACAGGATCAGATTCAGGTAGCGTTTAACATCCTAAAAACTCCCTACCTCAGCCCCAGCCTTCTAGGTATCGCTACTTTTAGCTCCCCTGCTTGAGTTTTTCTCTTCAGGGTATTATCTTTTTGGCAGATAATTTTTCTTTGTTCCTTGTTGTTTGCGGCAGTAGGCAAGCGGGCGTGGAAGGTTTCATTATTTATGAATGTTTTTCTTATAGGTTATTAGGTGAATTTTAGTTTACTTTCTTTTGTTACTCATCGATGGCGATGCAACAGCGTTCTGATGATCCTGCTTGGAGACTTTTTGTACCCGTAGTTTGATTTTTGTTATTTCCTTTGTTTAATTTTGGAATTAAGGTTTTTTATATGCCATAGCGCGACCTGCATGCAGGATTTTGTACCTAAATCAATAATCACATGATTCAAAAAAAAAAAAGTCAAAAAAAAGGTAGAAGGATAGCATTCAGCTTTAATGCTATGGCCAACAAAAACCATATCCTCCTCACCGCAGGAAACATACAAACTCCCAAGTCCCTCTGGTTTCAGACCAACCGCACATCTCGCCTATCGCCCAACCAAATTCTACGAACATACACGTACACCCGAAGGAAGGAGAAAGGAAAGAAACAACCACGAACGAGAGGTGAACCCTTAGTGATATCTACGAAAACCATAAAGGTGAACCAAGGAAATGTATGAACCCCTGACAACGGAAAACTATGGCTGATAAGTTACGTGTATCAGCCTGAGCTAGGAAGTGAGAGTGTGCACCTGCGCACCGGACCGGTGCTGGGGAACACAGCGATGCCTGATGGCAGGATGGGAAAGCGGGTAGAGGAGACTCTCTTGAGGGGTCCCTGTGGGTGTGCCAAGACAGCATCAGTGATGGCCAGGAGCACAGGCCTAACAGAGGCAGGTTTTTATATAGCGACCGAAGGTCGACCGCGGAAAAGGGGGCAGTAAGGTGCCAGCTGGGGAGGTGGGAACAGGGGGAGTGGGTGTATCTCAAACCGGGCAACAGGATGAATACCATGAAGGTGGGAGAGGAAGGACGGGAGCAAGAAGGACTTCCAAATACTTCAGAAGACAGACGAGAGCAACCGCGACTGATGCTTTTCCGAATGCGAAACGAAGATGAGGTGCTGAAGGTACTAACAGTAGTGTTCCCCGACAGGAGGACATAACCAAGACGGAAACGTAGTTCGCAAAGGGCTTGGAAAGCTGAGCGCCGACCCTGAGTGAAGAGGACGGAATGCCGACCGTGCAAAATCTAAGCAAGGTCCAAAGGAAGTGTAGGGTAAGGGGAGAACTGGACTGCATGAGCGGAAGTCAACGATGAACAGCAACAAGAAGCCCATGGAGGAGGGGGTAGACCCCTCCCAGAGAGGAGCGGTGGTAGCAACACTCCCCTAGGGAAGAGCTATCAAGGGGGAGGAGAGGGGGTTGTGGTGAATCCCAAGATGATTTCCCTGGTGTTGTGATTTCAATCCCTGGAGGTGTAGGGGAGATGGTTCATGTCTAACGACTGTGACCGAGTCTCCCCTTATATGGACTCTTTACGCCAACAACCCTAACTCTGGTGAGTCATAACTCGAGTCACGTGGTCCTATGACTCATAATGAGTCATAACCGAAATCCGTCAGATGATTCCTATGTGTCACTGTACAACATGCCATAATTCAATCAAACATACATAAACAAGTCAGGTGCGCAAAGCGTATCACCTGAGTAAAACTCATGACTCATAATGTGAGTCACGGCCGAAAGTGATTACATCATTACCATTCATAATTGTAAGTCATAGAAACGTCAATCAATCATAATATAACGATGACACCCAAGTGCGAGTCCTGTGAGAACTATGAGTCAACTGACTGCATAGTGTGGAACATAAACAAACCTTATGACTAATAACTATTAGTCATATGAAATCTGCCTTGCTTAGTAACGATTTGTGAAATTAGCTCACCTCTCCCTCAGCGTTGGTCACACAATGCTTCATGTCGCTAATCTCACAACCTCCGCCCAACTCTTCCGTGTTCCTCCTGGAGTTTGTAGTAGTCTTCTTGATACCTCCTTTTTGCGGTTAGTACCCCTTCAATCCTGGCTATCATATATGCGGACCCGGAAATCGCCTTGCGTTGTCTTTGGATTGTTTCGTCCATCAGACATATCTCTTGTTCAAGGCCTCTCCGTTCCACCTGCAACTCTATTATTCAGTCGTAGTTCTTGTTCTTTTCTTTGGTCAATTCTTTGACCTGTGTTTTCAATGCCTCGATATCCGTGGTTTGCATTTTGCACATCCTCTTCCTCGCTTGCCGTGCCCTTGCTGGTAGTCCCCTTTTCCTTTCTTTCCCACATCCTCGAGTTCTTCTGGGATAATTCAATCCCTTGGGTTCTTTTGGTGGCTGGGTTTTGAACCGTTGTTCTCATTCGGAGGGACCAACATGAGATCGCTTGGATGCGGCAAGTGCGAAGTATGTCCCTTCCTTGTCCGTTAGGTGTGTCCCGCATGTGTTGTCGTAATATTCCGTCCAGCTCATGTCCGTCCCGGGACATCTGAGTGCCTGGGGTTGGTCCAACTGACAGTAATCGGGGCTGGTTGGTGGGAACAGTATTTGTGGTTGTGCGACCTGTACCCAGGTTTCGCCGTGGGGCTCTTCTTCTACTTTGATCTTTATCTGGCTTCCTTGGGTATCACTTGTGGAACCGTTATTTTATGTAGACTGCATTTTCAAAGTTTGAGGCTGGGTACTAGACTTTATCGTCTTTGGGAGAATACCCGGTCCACTTGGCCCGGTATTGGAGTTTTCAGTAGTAGACTCTGGAATGGATTATTTCCTCGTATTTGTATTCTTGTTCTCCTCTAATAGTAATAGGTGGAGGAGGTTCTTGTCCTTGCGATGGTTGCAGGTTATCTTTGTATGATTCTAGAAGGGAGATGTGGATTGTGTTGTGTATTTCCCATCGTGGGTGGTAAGTCGAGTTTATAAGCCCTCAATCAGATTTTTGCCAAGATCCTAAATGGTCCAATTTTCTCATAGTTCAATTTCTTGCATGGTCTCGTGCTTCGTACATTTCTGGGCAAGAACCATACCCTATGGCCTGATTAGACATTTGGATCATGTTTTCAGTGTTGATCGTAATATTGTTTTTTGTCTTATCTGAGCTTCCGACATTTCCGCTCATAGTACGTCATGTAGATGACTTATTTCTTCCAGTGGTGTGATATTTCCTTGCATGAGGTGTCCTATCATCTCATATTCAGGGTTCATTCCGTAGTTGGCGAAGAAGGGTGTGTGCTTGAAAGTTTCTTGATATCCGTTGTTGTACACGAACACTGCCATTGGTAGTAGTTTGCTCCAATTATCATGTTTATAATTCATATATGCTCGAAGGTATTCTTCGAGTATTGAATTGGCTCGTTCTGTTTGTCTCTCCGTTTGAGGGTGGAAGGCCGTGCTCAATCGTCTTACTATTCCTACTAATATTGTCTTTTCTTTCCATAGGTCTGATGTAAATATAGTTCCTTGATCAGTGATTATATCGTTTGGTGGCCCATGTAGCCGAAATACTTTTTTTTATGAATCCTTTTGCAAATTGCCTTGCATTCATGTCGTTGTGACAAGGTATAAAGTGACCCATCTTGGTCAGACGAGCTATGACCAGTAGAATTGTGTCATTTGTTTCCAATTTTGGTAGGTCAGCAATAAAGTTCATGGATATCGATTTCCATGGTCTTTCCGCTACTTCCTTTAGTTATATTAGTCCATATGGTGCGTGTCGGATCACTTTCGTTTGTTGCCAAATGTCCTAGTTTCTGACACCCCTCTTGATTAATTCCCTCATTTATGGCCAGTAATATTTTCTTTGGAGAAGCTCCATTGTCTTGACCAACCCTCCGTGTCCTGCCGCAGGGATATCGTGATGTTGTCTTATATTATTCATTCATAATTCCTCGTTTTCTGGTATCCATATCTTTCCTTGGTACCATAACATGTTGTCCTTCCATTGGCATAATCCTAAGGCCACCCCTTTCATTTCTTTATCTAATCGTTCTAGCCCCTTTCTGATTCCTTGTGATTAGATGTCCACTGCTGTTGCCTCTTCAATTTTCTCTTTTTCCTTGTCTTGAATGTTTGTGGTTTCCCTGATCTCAAACCATTGTGGCCCTGGTAGTAGTATTTTCTCATGTTGCTTGATTTGTCCAGCTTTGTTTTTTGGTTGGTCCCCTTCTCTTCTGGTTAATGCGTCCGGTTTCCCTCCTTCTCTCACTGGTCGATACTTGATTTCAATATGATATTGACTCAGGATTTCCATCCAGCGTATTTGTCTTGCAACCAATCTTTTAGTTGTCCGGAATGGTACTACATTCTGGTCATCTGTGAGTATTGTTATTCGATGTTTTATCTTGCTAACATATCGTCTCCAGTCTTCGAGTGACTTAACAATAGCTAGCAACTCCTTGTCATGTACATCATAGTTGCATTCGGCTTTTGTCATTGTCTTGTATCGATAGGCTATGGGGTGTAGCTTGCCGTCCTTTGCAGGTTGGGACAGGATGCCTGCGGTAACGTAGTTCGAGGCGTCTGTCGCAATTGTTCTTGGTTGTCATGGGTCGAAATGTATCAAGATTGGTGCTGATGTATGGTGGGTCATAATTTGGTTGAACTCTTCGTCTTCTTTCTTTCCCCATTCACAATTTTTCTCTTTCCTGGTTAATTGGTATAGTGGTCTTGCATTGCGGCGGAATCCTTCCATGAACCGTGGGTAGAAGTTACAGAATCAGATGAATCTTTGTACTTCTTTGACCTTTGTCAGCTTGGCCCATTCACATATCGCGGAGGTCTTAATAGGATCTACGTAGATCCCTTTTCTTCCTATAACGAATCCTATGTATTCGGTCTCTTTGGTGTGGAATTCCCATTTTCCTGGCTTAATCTTCATTCCTGATTTTTCAATTGCTTTTAGGACGTTGCGTACATCTCGTATGTGGTTCTCCTTTGTTTTTCAATATTTAAGGACATCGTCTAGGTAGACAATGCAGCATCAGCAAAAATACAAGCCTGCGTCCTGGGCGTCATGTGCGTCAGACGCACCTGAAGCACAGAGCGTCAATCGCAAATCAGGACGCGGGGGCACACCTAACACTCAGGACGCACCGGGCGCACCCCTAACACTCAGGACGCACCGGGCGCACCCCTAACACTCAGGACGCACCGGGCGCACCCCTAACACTCAGGACGCACCCAGACGCAGCACCTAATCCTCAGGACTAAACCAGACACAGCACCAAATCCTCAGGACGCAACCAGACGCAGTACCTACTCTTCCTGTGATAACTAAAATTAGCGAAGGGTCCCCCCTTTACCTATTTCTGACCTTGGTCACCCGGGTCACAATATATTTTACATCATGAAAAGGTATTAAATTTACTACTAATAGTCTTCTATTCTTCTAATATACAGCTCATTGAATCCCCCCCCCCCTCTTGCCTCCCCCAGGACTATATAGCTACATGTAAAATTGGCACCTCAGAACCCTCTTTATACCAGTGGGTAGCTGGCGTTGAGCCCAGTGACGTCCAAGTAACGGAATCAAAATCGGTTCCGCGGTTGTGGAGGAATCTGCCATCGAGTTCAGGATTAGTAGAGACAAAGGACCACTCTCAGAAGGGTGGGCGATCTCTATGAATACCGATGCGCCAGAGACGTACCTTATACCGGCGTGTAGCTGGCGTCGTGCCCAACGACGTCCAGGTGACAGAATCAAAATCGGTCCAGCGGTTATGGAGGAACCTGCCATCGAGTCCTGGCATCGCCAGCATCTCCTCTCAGCCTTCCCAGGACCCCCCACCAGAGTTGATAGCGATTTCATGAGTATTGATGCGCCAGAGACGTACGTTATACCGGCGTGTACCTACCACCGAGCCCAACGACGTCCAGGTGACGGATTCAAAATCGATTCAGCGGTTGTGGAGGAATCTGCCATCGGGTTCAGGATTGTTGGAGACAAAGGACCACTCTCAGAAGCGTGGCGATCTCTATGAATACTGATGCGCCAAAGACGTACCTTATACCGGCGTGTAGCTAGCATCGTGCCCAACGACGTTCAGGTGACAGAATCAAAATCGGTTAACCTGTTATGGAGGAATCTGCCATTGAGTCCTGGGATCGCCAGCATCTCCTGTCGGCCTTCCCAGGACCCCCCACCAGAGTTGATAGCGATATCATGGGTATTGGTCCGACAGTGACGTCCTTTATACCGGCGTGTAGCTGGCGCCGAGCCCAACGACGTCCAGGTGTCGGATTCAAAATCGATTCAGCGGTTATGGAGGAATCTGCCATCGAGATCAGGATTGTTAGAGACAAAAGACCACTCTCAGAAGGGTGGTGATCTCTATGAATACTGATGCGCCAGAGACGTACCTTATACCGGCGTGTAGCTGGCATCGCGCCCAATGACGTCCAGGTGACAGAGTCAAAATCGGCTAAACGGTTATGGAGGAATCTGCCATTGAGTCCTGGGATCGCCAGCATCTCCTCTCAGCCTTCACAGGACCCCCCCCCCACACTATGTAGCGACTTCATGAGTATCGATGCGACAGTGACGTCCCTTATACCGGCGTGTAGCTGGCGTCGAGCCCAATGGCGTCCAGGTGACGGATTGAAAATCGGTTGACCGGCTGTGGAGGAATCTGGCATCGAGTCCTGGGATGGCCAGCATCTCCTCTCAGCCTTCCCTTGACCTCCCACCAGAGTTGATAGCGATTTCATGAGTATCGATCCAACAGTGACCTTCTTTATACTTGCGTGTAGCTGGCGTCGAGTCCAAAGACGCCCTGCCTTCAGATCTGAAATCGCCTAAGCGGTTGTGCAGGAATGTGACATTGAGCTCTGGGATCGCCAGCACCACCCCTTCTGCCTTCCCAAGACCCCCTGCAGAGTAAAGAGTAACCGCATGAGTATTGATGCGATAGAGACATACCTTATACCGGCGTGTAGCTGGCGTCGAGCCAGACGACACGCAAGTGACAGATCCAAAACCGGCTGGGCGGTTGTAGAGGAATCCGCCATTGAGTTCTGCGCTCGCCAGCATCCCCTCTCAGCCTGCCATGGACCCGCCCCCCCCAGAGTAGATAGCGATTTCATGAGTATTGATGCGCCAGAGACGTACGCTATACCGGCGTGTAGCTAGCGTCGAGCCCAACGACGTCCAAGTGACGGATTCAAAATCAATTCAGCGGTTGTGGAGGAACCTGCCATCGAGTTCAGGATTAGTAGAGACAAAAGACCACTGTCAGAAGGGTGGGCGATCTCCATGGGTATTAATGCGATAGGGATGTACCCTATACCGGCATGAAGCTGGCGTCGAGCCCAGCAACCCCCTAGTCTCAGATCCAGGATAGGCTGTGTAGTTGTAGAGGAGTATTATGCAGGATGCCATGGAATATGGATATTAAGGGTGATGATGAGAGAAGAGAATATTGAGGGTGATGATGAGAGAACAGTGTGTCGCGTGTGAGGCTAAGTGCCGAGAAACCATGATGAACTATGCCAAGAAATACTCAGGGGTACCCCTGAAGCGAGCATCTCTAAGTGGTAAATCATGATGAGCAATGGTGTGGATTGACCAGTCTGGATGCACAGGAGGCAGAGTTGCTTTGACTAATATGTCAGGACAAAATGTGGTGTATTGGTTTGGCTCCAGATGCAAGGAATTGAGCGGGCGTTGCCAGGCAAGTCAGGACGCACAGGATGCAGGGGACGCAACACAGGACGCACAGGACGCAGGGGACGCAGATTCAACGTCGCGTGCATCAGGACACAACGGTGCCGTATCTGAAGCAGGGTAATTTTTTGCTGATGAGCATGTATCCACGAATTGTTGAAGTGTTCGGTTAATCCACGGTTGGAAGGCCGCTGGTGCATTGCATAATCCGAAAGGCATAACCAGATATTCATATGTTCCTAAATTGGTGGTCAAGGTAGTTTTCCATTTATCTCCTTCTCGTATCCGTATATTATTGTATGTATCCTTGATATTGAGTTTCGTGAAGAACCTTGCACCTTGTAGTCGATCTAATGCTTCGCCTATTACAGGTAACGGCTATCAATCTTTTTTTATGATATCGTTAAGTTCTAGATAGTCTACATCTAGTCTTAGTTCGCGATCCTTTTTCTTGACGAACATTATTGGTTATCCTCTATCGGCGAAGGTCTCTCAGATCTATCTCCGCTCTTTGTTTGTCCGTATATATTCTCCAAGTTCTTCGGGCTCTTTGGCGCTTAACGTGTATATCTTTTTTAAGGGGAGTCATTTCCCTTTTTCTATTTCTATATCGAGGTCAACCCCTGGTCTCTGGGGTGGTAGCATTGTCACTTCCTCTTCTCAGAAGACTGGTAGGTGGTCGCAATATTCTTCCGGTACTATCTTGTGGATATCTTTCTTTTGTTGATCCTTTTTGCTTTGTATTAATAATCCCCTACTGAGGTTGGTTGCCTATAGTTTTATTTGTCCGTTGACGTATCTTGCCCAGAGGAGACTATTGAGGTCTTCTTTGTGTCGTGTTCTTTTAAGCGACTTGTGGAGATTTGCTCAATTTTAATTTTTTGTGTGTCAGTACTTCCGAAACCATGTTTTCCTCTGTGGTTGTTGTCAAGATTTGTCACTTCTTGACAAAGGGTTTCCATAATCTTTTCAGGTATGAGTTGTGCTACCGTAGAAACTGGAATAATTGGGCCTCGAAAAATGGGGTTAATTTAAGGTGTGTATTGCGAATGATCTTCTTGTCGCAATAAATAGGGGTTTTATTATTTCTTGGCAGCTACTTATGGAGAGTTTTCTCCTTTGTTGGCATCATCTTCACTATGATTAGCTGCCAAGAAATAATGAAACCCCTATTTATTGCGACAAGAAGATCATTCGCAATACACACCTTAAATTAACCCCATTTTTCGAGGCCCAATTATTCCAGTTTCTACGGTATTCTGTCTGCTTGACGTATTTGATAGTTTTAGTTGAAGAGATTGACTAGGACTGCGCCTATTCCCCGTGTCGTCTAGGTTGAGTACCCCTGCATTGGCAGTGATTCCCTGTTTGACGGCCAATCTGCTTCGTGGGGCAATTCTTCCATTCGTGCCATTGCGTAATCTTAGGGATCTTCCTGTTTTGAAAACTTGTTTTCCTTTGGCTGGGATCATCTGATCTTCAATTGCATACAGGTCTTGTCCTGCAGCTCCTTTGCTTCCCTTCATAGGGATCTTTGCATTTTGGTGCATCTTTTTGACTAAAACGCGTTCATTCTCGTGGGCTTAAATTATTGAAAACATGTTGTCTAAGTTTTCTTCCAAGGCTTCTGCTTCTGGTATTGGATATACTACTGGTGATTCTTTTAAGTACAACGTAGTGCATCTTTCGCTGTCGCAAATGATTCTTCCTTGTTCCCAGTCGATCCGGTGATTATTGTTCTTTAACCATAGCATCCCGAGGATAGCTTCGTGATTTTGGAGGTTTGCTCCTTGGAAGGTCCCCGATTCTCTATTGGCTCCAATTTCCTGAGCTATCATATATGGGTAACAGACCCTATTGAACTAGGTTCGCCGTCTGCCAGGTATATCTCCCTTCAGTTCTTGGCCTTTGTTGTTTGAATCTGATATTTGTTGCAGAAGTCCTGATCGATAAAGTCTTCGGTGGCCCCTGAATCTATCATAGTGTTGATAGTCTTTTTTTCTGTCTTTCCATGCAGGCATACTTTGACTATGGCATAGTCGTTTTCGTTTTGGAGAGATTCTGGGTTGTTGAGTGTCGCATATAGGTTTCGGATAATAATTGGGTTTCGTTCCGGTTTGGCCCTCAGATCATTCCTTACTGGGGACAGGTGTCGTTTTCCGCCGGTTAGAATCCTTCGCCTTCTGCTTCTATCTGTATTTCCTTGATCTGGGGTTTCTGTCTTCAGTTACTGTTTTTCTTGTTGGCCTCGTTGGTTTGTCTGGGACTGAATCGGGATATTATGTAATCCCTGCAGTTCGATTGTCTGCTATTTGGGGCGCTTTGAATGTTGTATCATTATTCCTATCCATCACTGTTCTGCTCTGATGGTTGATTGGAAGTTGTATCTGGTACATGGTATGGTATCGGTTCACTTGTCTTATACCTCATGCTACCAGGTCGTCCACTGTATTGTGTTTGTCATTGCACTGTGTCCATGCAGATTGTAGTCCTTTGGTGAGTCCTCACAGGTACAATCTTTGTTGGATTTCATTGTCCAGGTTGGCATGAACCCGGATTAGGTGAAATTCGCTCCAAGATTCTGTGACAGTACTCGTGCCTTGTCTAATCTGTTCCAACTTGTTTCGCGCTGTTCCTTCATCATCGGCATCTCCCAACTGTTTTTTGATTGCCTTCTTCAATCCACCGTAATCTTCCCATCCCCCATGTCTATTTGCTTCAATATAAGGGGTGATCCATTTTGATGTTCCTTCTCTTAGAAGAGATTTGGTGAAATTGATCTTTTTCAGCTGCGTGTTTATTCTCGTGATTTGGATATTAAGGTCGCATTGTGCTAAGAATTCTCGGGGTTTGTCTTATTCTCCGCTGAATGGTGAAGGTTTTTCCAGTTTGAACCTTTGTTGGTTCATTGGTTCTCTGCTGGCATTCATGGGCTTTCGAAATTGTTCTTCCGTTATTCCCAAGACTTGTACATTGCTTGAGCCAGGGGTGGCCCCTGCAGGTGCTGCAGCTCCGAACAATGTCTGTCTTCGTGTGAAGGTCGGGCTAGTGTTGATGGAACCAGTCTCAGAGGGAGGTGATAATGATATTGGGCTAGTTGGTCTTGGGCTGCGTAGTGAACCTTCAAGGGCTGCCCCTAGTGCTTCCACATTTCTCTGCCCATCTGTGGGGTCAATATCTGACTTGCTATGTTCTTGTTGTTGAAGTAAAGACATTTCTGGAGGGTTGTTTTCCGGAAGATGAGCCATCTTGAATGTTCATTAGGTGTTGCGGATTGAAGCAAACAAATTTAACAATCCTACTCGGTAGTGGTTATTTGTACAACAGATACCGAATCGCTGACTTCAGGATCTTGAACTATCTTAAAGTTCTCGTTCGTTCTTAGACTATCTTATACTTTTTGTTTCTTAATCTCTTCTCACGTGAGAGAGAGATGCGGAATTGTCCTTCTCTTAACAAGGTCGTGGTTGCTCTGACATTAAGAGCTCAGGTTGCTTGCATACAAACAAGGTAAAGAGTCTACTGTAAGAAACTACTTAGATGGTTGCGTGAAGAGCTCTAACTACTGTGATCTCTTTTTTTTCTTTTTTTTCTTTTTCTTGTTTTTTAACTTTTTTTTTTGAATCATATGCATTTGTTTAAGGTAAAAAGAGAGCCATCCTCTGTCTCCTCTACACACCCGGTGATTGAAATCTCAACACCACGAGATTATCACCACTTTTCCCAACTCCACCACCCGTCATGAGTTCGCTCTAGGAGGTGGAGTCATACCTCCTCTACACTTCCCTTCCCTTAGGTTTATCCCTTTGGGCCTTCTTCTCTCTGGGTAGATGGATTTCGTGTTCTTTTTGTTGATGTTTCCAGTGGCTACCCAGCCTTTTCTCTACCTCGCTTAGAGCATTTGCACGGTCGGCAACACTCTTCTCGACGCCCATGTTACAGACGGCCGGGTACACGGTTTGCAGTAAGAGAAAACACTTCAACAGGCCACGGTCTATTTCTCTACTCTCTTTCTCTTTAAGAGGCTGCCTAGTTAAGACAAGAACGCGTTTTCCGATAGTTTCTACGGTAGAGAGTTGGGTCTACTCCTCTTTCTCCTCCTCCTCACACGGTCGGATCGGCTGGCACCCTACTGCTTCTCCACTTTTTTCGCTGGTACCCACAACTACCTGGCTTGTATCCATAACTACTTCTTCACCATTGGGACTATGACCACAGTCCCTCACGGCCTGCCTCTGGGGGGATGGTGTTTCACTATCTCCTTCCTCTTTTTCGAGTTTCCGGCCAAAATAGATGGCGCCTTTGGCCTCCCCAGCACTTCGATCATGCCAAGCCTGGCACTCCCCGCACTCAGTGTGCGGAATTTTCCAAGTGATCTCTGTTACATTTGCTTTTTGTGTTTACTTTGTTTGGATGATCGTAGCATGGGTTTTCCTGACTCTTCCTGCTTGTTCTTTGATTTGATTCCTTTCGTCTAGCTTCTTGGCTAGGCAAGGGTTTCTTGTTGGGGGCGAGGTATGCGGTTGGTTCCATACCAGAGGGGCTTACGGGGTTGGCTTTTTCCCAGGGGTAGTTGGGGGTTTTTTCTATGCCATAGCGTAAGCTTCATGCAGGATTTTGTACTCTAAAACAATAATCATATGATTCAAAAAAAGAAAGAAAAAATGGTACAAAGACAGCATCCTCCGTCTCCTCTACACACCCGGCGATTGAAATCTCAACCCCACGAGATTATCACGACTTTGCCAAACTCCATCCCCCGTCATGGATTCGTCCTAGGGGGTGGAGACATACCTCCTCTACTCTCTCTTTACCATTGGTTTATCTCTTTCAGCTTTCTTTGCTCTGGGTTGATGGATTTCGTCTTCTTTTGATGATGTTTCCTCTTCTTACTCCGCTTTTGCTCCGCTTGTGCTCCGCTTTTGCTCCGCTTCGCTTAGATCAAGTGCACGGTCGGCAACACTCTTCTCAACGCCTATGTTGGGGACGGCCAGGTACACAGTTTGCAGTAAGAGAAAACATTTCAACAGGCCACGGTTGATTTCTCTACTCTCTTTCTTTTTAAGAGACTGCCTAGTCAAGACACGAACGCAATTACCGATAGTTTCTACGGCACAGAGTTGGGTCTGCCCCTCTTTCTCCTCTGGTTCTCACGTTCAGATCGGCTGGCACCCTACTGCTACTTCACCTTTTTGGTTGGTACCCACAACTACCTGGCTGGTATCCATAACTACTTCTTCACCTTTCGGACTATGACCATGTTCCATCACGGCCTGCCTCTGGGAGGATGGTATTGCACTATCTCCTTCCTCTTTTTCGAGTGAGTGGCCAAAATACAGCGCATCTTAGCCTCCCCAGGACTTCGATAATGCCCAGCCTGGCCCCTCCGTCTCTGAGTGAGCGGATTTTTCAAGTGGTCTCCGCTATATTTGCTTTTTGTTTTTCCTTTATTTGGATGATGGTGGCATGGGTTTTCCTGACTTTTCCAGCTTGTTCTTTCATTTGATTCCTTTCGTCTATCTTCTTAGCCAGTCAAGGGTTTCTTGTTGGGGGCGAGATGTGCCGTTAGTTCCACACCAGAGGAACTTGGGGGGTTGGCATTTTCCCAGGGGTACTTGGGGGTTTTTTTAGGCTATAGCGTAAGCTGCATGCAAGATTTTGTATCTTAAAACAATAATCATATGATTCAAAAAAGAAAAAGAAAAAAAAGGAAGAAAAAAAAGAAAGAAAAAAAAAAAAAAAAAAGTACAAAGACAGCATCTTCCATATCCTCTACACACCTGGTGATTGAAATCTCAGCACCACGAGCTTATCACAAGTTTTCTTTTCTCCACCCCCCGCTATGAGCTGGCTCTACGGGGTGGAGTCATACCTCCTGTACACTCCCCTCCCCTCAGGTTTATCCCTATGTGCCTTCTTCACTCTGGGTGATGGATTTCTTCTTCTTTTGATGATGTTTCGTCTTCCTACCCCGCTTTTGCTCTACCTCGCTTAGAGTATTTGCAGGGTGGGCAACACTCTTCTCAACGCCCATGTTACAGACGGCCCGGGACACGGCTTGCAGTAAGAGAAAACATCTCAACAGGCCACGGTCAATTTCTCTACTCTCTTTCTCTTTAAGAGGCTGCCTAATCAAGACACGAACGTGTTTTCCGATAGTTTCTACGGCACTGAATTGGGACTACACATTTTTCCCTCCTCCTCACGCGGTCAGATCTGCTGGCACCCTACTGCTTCTCCACTATTTTGACTGGTACCCACAACTCCCTCATTAGCAAAAAAACGATTTACGTCCGGCTGACGCAACCCGTGTCCGGACATATTGCGTCCGCCCTATGCTCCCTGTGTGCCCTGACCGTCCGCTGCACATTTTTTCTCATCCCATGCCGCTGGTGCCTCCCAACGCCCTTATCCCGCCTCCCATGCACCCACCGCGCTTGTTGCCACCGCCCTCCGTCCCGACACCCCCCTCATCTTTCCCCTCTTCTACTGCTCTCGTCTGACGGCATCCGGCGTACCCATCCCCAATTCACATTACCCGGACCACCTGCCCCCTACCTTCTCCCTCTGGCGACCTAAATCCGCCCCGTGGCATCTGAAATCGTCCAGCTCCTTCCGACGCAGATGCCGTCCAGCCACTTTTATCTTTTCCTACCGGCGCACCACTCATAGAGGTATCACAATCGTCATTCTATTTCTTTTCACTACCGTAGTATTATCTACTAGTACAAATTGCATATAGAACAGTTCCTTATATTTCATTAAATGTCCGCAGATTCACTCTATAGAACAATTCACTATATTACTACTCGCGCGGCCGAATTGAAGCCAGGCCCTTAAGGTGGAATCACCGAAATGAAGGCTCAGAAGGTTGGGAAGGTGTGAGGCGGAGGAAGGTAGAACATCCGGAGGAAGGGTAGAACGTCCGGCTGACGAAATGGGTAAGGAGGAGAAACAGAAGGGAGAACGTCCGCCGTATAAGGGAGGATACACAAAGGGGGTCAGGCGGACGTATAAGGATGCGGAGGGTCTGGCTTTACTTCTGCCGCGGACAAATCCTCCAATGTCTGCCGATTAACCAAGTTATACCGATGCGGCGGAATACAAAATCCTGTAGAATAACTTAATATATCTCATTCAACGTCCGCAGATATATCCTGTGATTCACTATCCATTGCCTCTCCCCGCTGGTAATTACATGCGCCTGCCCGATCACTGCCCCTATACCAACTATTCACATATCGCGACAATTGGGCCGCTTGCTGACTCGTATATGTCCGCTTCTGCAGTGAAATCTACCAGCGCCGACAGGATCGAGTATGCGTACCAATGCCAGGAGATGGACATCTCCGACCCCGCTCAGGACGTTTCTTATCTTAAAGAGTGCTAACAATCGTGCTACTACCCGCCCTCGCAGATCCCCATAACTTTCCTCTCCGCTAGCCCGGACCCATATCCAATCATTTCTAGGATCGCCGTTGCGGAAGGCCTTTGTTCCGGTGTAGCCTGTGTGGTGGACCTGGAAAACGTCAGCTTCCTGAAAGTCTGAAACTGGAATTTCAAGGTGTGTAAATTGCTCTACGCGAAGTGATCCCAATTCTGTGCGGTCAGAAGGCAGCCGCTGGTTGTCCGCTATTGTCTGCCAGATAAAACTTAGCATCTCCTCAATCATGTCGGAATAATCGATGTTGAAGGCTCTGCATAGCGCGGTCAGAGTGCCGATGTTCTCCATCATGCGGCCTTTGAGAACTCGCCGAGGCGCACTCCGGCTAGAGGCCGGTGCCTCCATCCCACTATTTCCCATTACGAACGCATTCTCGGCTTTTGAAAGTGCTTCTATTGTCTGCAACCTCATTCCCAGGGCGTGCTTGCGGCCATAGTACAACAAGAGCTGTCGGGCAGTGTTATTCTTGTTTGACCTGCGGTAACCCTCTTTAATCTGTTCCTTATGTGCCAGCTCGCCCATCTCAGTAGAATACATCAAAATAGACCCAAAACGTCGCACGTGGGAGACAAAATGACTAAGGTAGTGCATCTTGATGAAGTTGAATTGGTTTTCTCTCTGGATCAAATCTGCCCGCCGGTTAACCCTATGAAGCCTGTTTTGATCCGCCTGCCGACGGCGTTGGGCAGCAGAGATATAGTGGGCTTCTTGAGCAATCTGATTCGCCATTAATCTCCTTAACTCCCGGTCCTGACGATGTACCTCCGCGCGTGTAGACTTTGAAGTGTGGAACTCAGGAAAAAAGTCCTTCGTCTGGTGAAATGTCTGCAGGTACCTATCCATATAGGCAAGTGTATCCGGTGTATGACTGCGATATTGAGTCGTTAGGGAGAAATCATCCAGTGCACCAACACACTTCAAGGCGATGTTGAAATCCTGATGCTGAGAACTGTCCGGGTTTCGCAATCCGGACGCCAATACTGCTCAAATGCATCGACCGAGGTTGCGCATTTCCTTTCCCTGGCATTGTATAACTTCATGATAGGCCCTTTTTGGTACACTGAATCCGGGATAAGGCGGAATTTCGTTCCAGGCATCGTCGAACGCCTGCTGCCGTTTATGCTGTTTCAGGAATCCTTCCACCCATTCCATGATATGTTTGAATAGGCCGAGATAAATGTTATGTAAGAGGTCCGGCTTATGTAGGTCCGCCGGGTTTACTCGGTAGAGTTCAGTGAATACATTGCGGCCTATTTTCACGCCCACCTGCTGAAAGTATTTTGCGATGCCAGCCTCTCCAGACTCTTGCTCCCATGCCTTGTCTCAATATAAAGTATAGTCGCGGGCCTCCTATATCTTCCGCGGATTCCCACCAAGCTCCTGGGATGGAACCCCACACTTTGGGCACGACTTGCTACCTATTCCATGCAAAGTTGCATGTTCCGCATGATCGGCAATCCAGGCCGACAAAATGGGAAAACACAGGCGTGTTTTGCCATCTGCACAATCCATCATCGTGCCTTCTTGGACAACCTCCTGTTATGGTGCAAGGACAAGATCGAAGACTGCCCGTAGAGCATCGGCGTTGGTCTTCCTCTGGGCTTCGTCCGCGCGGCCTGAATCACGCATTAACTTTGGAGGCACAGGCAGCAATGCCAGAAGCAGGATCGGCATCTTGGCAGGGCTGCTTCTAGTCCGCGAAAGGATATTGCCGATCGTCACGTATACACGCCAGGCTTTCTTATCTCCCGAGAAATTGGTAAGCTGAGTCTGGTTTGACAATCCGATAATGGGTACGAAGGTTGACTCGGGTGGAAGAGTTTGCTAATATAGAACAAAATGAGAGATTAGCATGGGAAACGCCGACTACTTAAAGCCTGTCCGAACCTATTCCATACCTGTGTATCCCACCACCAGTCCGCCGTATGCATCTCAGAGTATAATCGCACTCCACTAGAATCGTATTCCCGTTTAGGTGCGTACACCATATGTGATCCATATGCGACCTGGCGGACCAGGTAGCGGACACAGTCGAGGGCGTTCCTATAATAAAAAGTAGTTGTATGTCGACCATCGCGAATCACGGCTTCCGTCCACGTCAGATATTCACCAAACGGGTCCAGTACATCGAGGTGCTGCTGCAAGGTATATGGAGACCGCAATGACCGGGCATCCATGCCACCCAAACCTTCTGCAAATTACGCGTCAATTTGGGACTCGGATAGCTTGCTCCGGACTAACCAGCTCGCCAAATAAGAGTCGGCTTCCGAGAAGAAAGAGTTCCCGGGGTCATTTTTCATGGACTCATTATGTTCCGTATAGCCAGCAACATCGCCGAGCGCTCTGCCAGCGCCTGGAATACTTTCTTGACTCGATGGGCCCCCGCGGTCTGGCGGCTGGGAAAAGTCCTCCTCGGCTGAATCGTGTTGCATATCACCAGGGTGATTACTTGCTGCGTAGCAATCTGCAATCTCCAGCATCGGATTGGATTCGTAGTCCGAGTCACCCTGATCACTGTTTTGATCCGGTGCAAATTCCCTGAACCCTAGTAAGGTAGTGTCCACAATTGCACGGAGGGATAAAAGAATATCATGATGCATTGTTTCAAGGTGCTTTCGTATGCAGCGGCCTGTTGATAGCATCGCCTGCAATAAGGACACTTGGTTGAGAGTGAGGCCATCGTGTGTGGTGTTTCTCTTTCAAGTGGTCTGGAGGAGCACTAATGAGCTGAGATGGGCTGCGGCTGGTCTGGTCTTTCAACATCAGTAGCAGATATTCAAGAGTTGAAATTAGGAGGCACCATCAAGTTTCTTCGCAAGGATGGTGACGCATCAGCGAACGGGAGCGGACGTTCAAGCTGCCAGTATTCTAGGTTTACGCGATCGTCTGATAACCTAATCGTGGGTAGATGTTTATGACAGATCAGTGGATGGGTGCGGATGTTCAAGCTGCCAGTATTCTAGGTTGACGTGATAGTCTTGAATAACCGAATCGTAGGTAGATGTTTATGAGGGATCAGTAAGCGGGTGCGGACGTTCAAGCAGCCAGTATTCGAGGTTGACGCGATCGCCACTGCGGATCGTAGGTTGGTGTTTGGAAAGGTCTTGGCTCCCGGGTTGCGGCTTCTCTGCGGCTCTGTTGCGTCTTGAAAGCTTATCTGAAGCTTATCGGGCAGATCACGTGAACTTTCAAGATTCAAGATATGATCAATATTCAAGTTTTTACAGGGTCCAATCCTGCAAACCCCACTAATATCGTCCATATACGGACTACTATATAAGCTCCCCCTCTCTCTATTCTCTCTCCACAATCACATCCTTCATCAATCCACCCACCCATCCTATTAGCACTCACAAAGTCCCGCACAACCCCTCACTCCTCCGCAGTATCACTAGTATATCCTCAGCTCAATTCAGTATCTACATTTCTATAGCTAATAACTTTTCTTACATCGGTTTATCGTCTGCAGAACCCTTTTTTGTCTGCAGAACTCCCTTTTTTGTCCGCACAACTTCCTTTATTGTCCGCCAGGCCGGCTATATTTCCATTTTCGTACCTTCATCTCCAAAACGAAGAGCATCTGCCAGCGGACGTTTTTGACCCGCCAGACAACCATCTTAAAAAGCAAAGGAAAACTCCTTCAGTTCCATCAACCCCCTCCCACCTCGAGACTCACAATGGCCGTATCTAAAGCTGGGTTCGTTTATTCAAGAACGGCGGGCCATGAGAACGATGGCGATATTACCTGGTCTAAGTTCATCATTGACTTCCCCAACCCCAGCACTCGTTCTCCAGAGTATAATACCTTCCGGAAGGCTATGAAGCGTAAGATGGTGCAAGAAAGGATCCCGGGCTTTGTTGGCAGTCCGGCCCACCAATGGGCGGCCATTCAAGCACATGCTCTTACCATCCCACCTGTCCTACATAGGGCGCCACTGGGGCAGACTAACACAAGGCGATGTCAACTGTTTACCCAGTGCTTCGATTATTTGCTAAGGGACATAGCGAAAAAACATAAGAACAATTTGGAGAACTTATTGAGGGGACCTGTTGCCGGTCCTGCCGGCCCTGCCACTCCTGTTGCTGCTGTAAATGATCGTAAGTCATCTCAAAATATCTGCACCGAATGAATACAGAGTATGCTAATATGGGGCCTGCCGCTTTGGCCGGTCCGCGCTACGTCCGCCTTTGGATAGATGAGGTATCCGTGATCCGCCAAGCCGACCCACTTCCTGCCGGGCTTGACAAGATCGTGTGGCAAGCCGGCGGACATGTTTACTTGTTCGAGATGACCGAACCCACCCTGCAGAACGTGCATGACGGCATTGACAGTGTCCTAGAAAGTGGACACGGATATTGTGCGCTCGTTGGTCCGGGGAAACAGGGCACAGGTTTACTCCATGAGGTTCCAGAGCAGCCCCTGCCGCTTGCTGAAATGATTCCAATCTTAACTGATGTTCACGTCCGCACGTGGTGGGCAATGAATACGCAGAGTGAACCAATGGATATGCTCTTCTATGGCCATCGTACACAAGGAGAGGATGGGACTCCTGCTCCAGTTGGTTTCGATTTTGCTAGTTGTCATAATAGACACCCCTCTCCTGACGGATCACAGGATAGCGATGGCAGTGACAACGACGACAACGACGACAACGACGACATTATGTCAGTAGGCAACCAGCCTGAGTCGTCCGCTGCAGCCGCAAGGGGACCTCCAAACAGGCGTACAGCCCAGGGGACTGGAGCCGTGCACTCTAGCTATTCGGCGGATGTCGACGAATCGGAATCAGACTCTGATGCTGTTTCCGATGCCGGCTTCTCACCACCTCCTGGTAAGCAAGCTTTTACCCATGTTGGTAACTTGAATACTCGTGCCTTGAAGCCTAGCCGAATAGGAAGAGAGACTGATCGAAAGAAAGCCTGGGTGTTACCTAGCTTGACGGCTGTTAGTAGCAGCATCAAACGTAACCTGGCCGCTATGGCAGACCTCGATGAACTCAACAGCCCGGCTGACCCTGCAGAACCCCGAAGGAAGGTTGCCTGCCTGATGCTCGGAACTGACTCTACTCTCGAGGTAGAACCGGCAAGATCCCATGGGGAGTTTACTTCGAGCCAACAACCTACCAACTGGCTTATTCCGCCAATCAGCCCTCCTCCGTTGGCTTCCAGCCCTAGTTACGATCTAGCCCCCACAGCTGTTGAGCAGGTGCAGGTGAGAGCATCAGCTGAGCATCTTTTAATGCTAGCATCAGGAGTTGGGCAGACCGCCGAACCGTCGGTGACCCAAGTTGGTACTCCTGGCAGAACCCGTTCCCCCTCTGATCCGCGCTCTGGAGATCCACTTGCCAATATGATAGTACCGGACGCAGGACGAGAATCAGGGCTCGCCTCTCCAGCTAGCGAGAGTAGTAGTGGATACTTTACGGCAATAAGTTGCAGTTACCACTACCAAGCTTTTCATCTATGTTGGCAGCAGAAACCGATATTTGGAGTCCTCTCCGGTCTGTTGCTGCCCTGGCTTAGCCAATGTCAGGAAAGATAGTCCGCCCGAGCCGTGGCTAATCATGTTGAGCTCTCCAGGTGTCGGGGTCCGTTTCCAGTGGTTTACAGGTACTAGAAGGCCTGGAGTCTTCCTGCGCGCTTTCCGTTCTTGCTTGTTGCTTTTTTGGCAAATTATTGCTGTTCGTTCCAGCCTATGTGTGTTTTGGATTAGCCGGCTGCGGCTGTGTTCATCCGGACCCAATGCAATGGACACTAATTGTCGGGAGCGAACGCTAGTGCTTTTTCTTTGCTTTTCTTTTTAGATGCTTGCTCTTGGAGCCCGGCATTCTTGTTCCGGCTGTTTTTCGGGGAGTCTTTTCTTTTCTGGCTTTAGAAGTCTGCCCTTAGAGTTTTGCGGATTATTCTTGTTCTCCTCCAGCTGTTTTTCATTTGGCGTGTGTTTTACTTGTACTTTCTGACTCTAGGTGTTGACTCTTGTTATTTCACAGATTATTTTTGTTTTTTTCTAGCTGTTTTTCGCTCAGAGTCCGGTTTGTTGAGCCTCAGTAGCTTCTTATGCTTTCTGGGATTCGCGTTTTGGGATCCGAGCTCTAGCCTTATCTGCATTTGTTGCACTCTACTTGGCGGACCTACTCGAACTAGATTAGTCTGGGCATGCTAATAAACCTTTCCATCTACTTCATGAACCATAAACACCAAAAGCTCGTATCGTGATTCAGGAAAATAACACGGCCGAATTGAAGCTAGACGCCTCGGGTGCAAATGTCCATGGAAGGTGTCCAGCTTCAATTCGGCCGCATGACGTTACTGCCACTGCCATCAAGTATCAAAGCGAGTGACAAGCTGTGAACATTCCCAGTTCTTAAAGAGGGCGTGCGGACCATTTCTCTCTGCCATGTTCATACCCCGTGTTGTTCTCTTAACTACCTACCAATACACTTTTCCTAAAAGCATCTATTTCCAGACACTATTCACTACAGCTCTCAACTATCACTATTCACCTACAGACTATGGCACAACAACGGCGGGCTATTGCTGACAGAACGCGTTAGTCGGGGCAGGGCAGGCATGGGCAAAGGGAGGTCAGCAGGGGACGTGTCCGGAAATCTAGATTTGGAGACGGGTCAACTATAGCACCAGCACGTGCGGCGTCTGTTACCGCGGGGTCTAGAGTACGTAGGACAAGAGGTGCCACGGAGGTGCCAACCCCATCACGATCCCAAATAGCAGAACCTGCTCTTGCACATGACGGGGAGCAGTTGGCGGAGGACGGGCAGCAGTTGGCGGACAACGGGCAGCTGTGGGAGGACGACAGGGAGCAGCCAGCCGATGACAGTATGCACTCAGATGATGGAGAATATGAGGATAACGATGGTCAGAGCGAGGTGAGCGAAGAGGAGGAGGATAATGAGAATGGCGAGAATGATGAGAATGTATTAGAGCCAGGAACGGATGATGAGGATCTGTCAGCAGATTGGGGGGCACAGAGACCAGTCGAGAATGAGTTTCATAGCTCGTAACCATCGATAATAACAATCACGCCCGGGCATAGTCAGACTTCTGGCGGGAGGGATAGTTACCAGGAACGGAGAACACTTGCCCCAATACGAGTGAGCCAAAATCGTACACCTGCCTTGCTCTCCCGGTTGCACGCAGCCATGAATCTGCCTGCAACACCAGTCTTAACTCAAACCCAGTCGGATCCAACAATGCGAGAATTTGATAACTGAAGTGGACAGCGGACCAGTAGTAGGCGGAATGTGGCCGTAGGGCTAGAGCGTAGCATCCTGGTTAAAGCCCGTGGCCTGATGTGGGACTGGACAATCTGGGTGAATCCGTTTCCGGACCCAATCACCCGGACGGAAGAACTCCGCAGGGGCTGGAGGGATGCCCCAAGTGAATTGGGCTTTCCCGACTTTGGCGATGCTACCCTACCCTCCATTGAGCAGCTACGTTACCCTTAATTGATAATCTGCGTGTCATCCCAGTCTAAACAGAGCGGCCGGCGGCCACTGGGTTTTAGATCCGGTCAAAGCACAGTTCGTGCAGATCTCAGTATCTGCATACTGCGAATGCGCTATAACAGAACTCTCTAAGCTTGACATTGAAGATCCTGTGGGCCGTGCACGAAGGGTGGCATACCTACTGGAGGAGGATAGGTTCACTTGCCCATCTAGCAACTATCAGGTAGTCTTTCGACATTCTCAGGATCATTTCTAACCACAGTAAGACTAAATCTAATTCGGCGGACAGCCAATTTCTCTTAGATTCCTAGCGCCACAGATTCAGGGTGTGATATTTGCACAGTATTATTCTAGCCCCAAAAGGAAAGGCACGATGGATGAGGGGTTCCTAGGCAAGATCGACGGCCCTTTTATCTGTCTGACTGTAGCCATATTGTCCCATTCCCTGCGATGCTGGCGGACTGGAGACTTTATCGATAATGTGCCTTTCACGCAGGCCAATTGCGGAGGTAAGATGAATAGCACCTGCTTGTGGTTTTCAAAAGTTTGCGGAACCCTTGGCGCCCAGGCATCCGGATACGTTCGAAAACTGCAAGTACTCAACGCGGGTAATGGGTCGGCTAACCAGAAAACAGGCCTGCTGGAACATCAGATAGAGAGGTGGAATGGTACAGAAAAGGTCAGGCAGCATCAGAGGCACATTGGAGGCTAGAATCGCGAGGGACCGGGGAAAGCAGGTCTAGAGCACTGCCGGATATTCAAATGATGAGGAGGCATTGAGGCGGGAATTTGGGATGGGACCGGGGCCGGGTGGATTGGAATCGGCTGGCGGTGTCGCAGACGAGAGGAGGGGAATAGTTGATACAAGTATGGCGCTGTCGAGAGAACCTGCGGACGCGCGATGCCACACCGAAGTACCCGCCAGACCTAGAGGATAGAGGGAACTGTTTTATCAATAGTCTGTAATCATGTATGCATATGAAAGCGAAATAAATGATAGATATCAAGAGTTCAGAAGAGACTGAATTGTGATACCAGTAGTGTAGAGACCGCTTGGCGGGCGGGCGGTTATAGGCAAGAAAGTCATAGTAATGAGTCGGGTGAATGAATACTAAGAGGTCTGGCAGGCAATGGCTCAAAGGGTAGGGAAAGATGTCAGGCGGTGGGTATAACATCCGGCGGACGGTATAACGTTCGGCGGACGAGATGAGTTTGGAGGGTAGAGGGGGCAAAAAAGAGAAGTAGGAGAACGTCCGGCGGACGGGAAGGATGGGAGGGTGGTAGGAAAACGTCCGCTGGATAAGGGAGGAAAAGGGGGGGGTACCAGAGCATTTGGGAGAGGTTCAGCGGGAGGGGAGGGAAGGAGAAGGAACTAGGCGGGTCTGGGAGGAGAGAATTCGCAGTCGAATGGCTTCTGGGGGAGGTGGCAGGCGAACGGGTGCTTCCGGCACTGCAGGGGGGAGGGGTTTTGCGCTGGGGGTATGGTTCCTAGGCAAACTGCGCCAGGGTGCACCCGGTGCGTCCGGACGGAAAAAGGTAGCGCCCAGACGAAACAATCCCAGGCGGAAGCACCCAGAACTGGAGTTTACGTTATAAGCGCCTGGAACATCGGGGGGACGGGGCGAACAGGATGCAACAGGGCGCAGGGCAGTTCTTTTGCTGATGCTGCCTGGTATCCATAACTACTTCTTCACCATTCGTACTATGACCACGGTCCCTCATGGCCTGCCTCTGGGGGGTTGGTATTGCACTATGTCCTTCCTCTTTTTTGAGTGTTCGGCCAAAATAGATGGACCGTTAGGCCTCCCAGGACTTCGATTATGCCGAGCCTGGCCACCACCGTGGTGTTTGCATGGAAACTCTCAAGTGGTTGCGTTTTTATTTCATTTTTGTTCTTTCTTTTTGTCCAGATAAATGTGCCATGGGTTTTCCTGACTCTTCCTGCTTGTTTTTGATTATATTCCTTTCATCTATCTTCTTATCTAGTCAAGGGTTTCTTGTTGGGGGCGTGATGTGTGGTTAGTTCCATACCAGAGGGACTTGGGGCGTTGGCCATTTCCCAGGTGTATTGGAGGTTTTTTTATGTCATAATGTCAGCTGCATGCAACATTTTGTACCTTAAAACAATCCTCTTATAATTCAAAAAAAAATTAAAAAGGTACCAAGACAGCATTCAGCTTTAATGCTATGGCCAACAAAAACCATACCCTCCTCACGCGAGGAAACATCCAAACCGCTAAGTCCCTCTGGTATGAGACTAACCGCACATTTGACGTATCGCTCAACGCAATCCTACCAACATACTCACACATCCGAAGGAAGTAGAAAGTAAAGAAACAAGCAGGAAACAGAGGAGAACCCTTAGTGACATCTACTATAAAAGTATAAAAACATAAGGAATAAATGAACCCCTGACAAAGGAAATTTACATCTGATAAGTAACGTGTATCAACGTGCGCTAGGAAGTGAGAGTATGGACCTGCACACTGGAGCGGTGCCAGGGAACGAACCGATACCTGATGGTAGGATGGGAAAGTGGGTAGAGGAGACTCTGTTGAGGAGTCCCCAGTGCCTGTGCCAAAATGGCTTTAGTGGTGGCCAGGAGGCCGGGCGTAACAGGGGCCAGTTTTTATATAGCGACCGAAGGTCGACCAGGGAAAAGGGGGCAGTAAGGTGCCAGCTGGGGAGGTGGAAAGAGGGGGGGAAGTGGGAGTAGCTGTAACCGAGCAACCTGACCAAGACCAAGAAGGTAGGGGGAGGGGGATGGGCGGCGGAAGGGCTTCTGAAGACTTGAGACGAGCGACTAGAGTAACCGCGGCCGATGCTTTTCCGAATGCGAAACGAAGACGAGGTGCTGAAGTTACTAACGGAAGTATTCCCCAACAGGACCACATTACTGCGACGGAAAGGTACTTGGCAATTGGCTTGGAAAGCTAAGTGCTGACCGTGAGCGAAGAGGACAGAATGCTGACAGTGCAAAACCTAAGCCAGGTGCAAAGGTAGTGCGGGGTAAGGGCGAGGACTGAACTCCATGATCGGGAGTTAACGATGATCAGGGACAAGAACTCTGTGGAGGGGGGGGTAGACCTCAGAGGCAGAGGAGGGGTTATAGCATCACTCCCGGAGGCAGAAGCCATCAAGGGAGAGGAGAGAGGGTATCAGTGGATCACACGATGATTTCCCTTGTGTTGAGATTTCAATGGCCGGAGGTGTAGGCGAGATATTTCGTGCTAACTACGGTGACGATTTTTTTCTCTTTTTTTCTTTTTTTTTCTTTTTTTTTTTTTGAATCATTTGTATTTGTTTAAGGTATAAAGACACCATTCAGCTTTAATCCTATGGCTAACAAAAACAGTACCCTCCGCACCTCAGGAAACATACAAACCCCCAAGTCCCTCTGGTATGAGACCAACCGCACACCCTACCTATCTCCCAACCAAATCCTACGAATATACGCATACATCCGAAGGAAGTAGATTGGAAAGAAGCAAGCAGGAAGGAGAGGAGAACCCTTAGCGAGATCTATTACAGAAAATGTAAAAACAAATGGAATAAATAAACCCGCGAGAAAGGACAATTACGTCTGATAAGTGAAGTGTATCAGCCCGAGCTTGAACGTGAGAGTATGGATGTGCACACTGGAGCAGTGCCAGGGGACGAAGCGGTGCCCCATGGCAGCATGAAAGGCTGGATGGAGGTGACCCTGATGAAGGGTCACCTGAGGGTGTGCCCAGACCGCATTAGCGACGGCCAAGAGGACGGGCCTAACCGAGGAGGGCTTTTGTATAGTGAGTGAAGATCGACCGTGGAAAAGGGTGCAGTAAGGTGCCAGCTGAGCAGGTGGAGGGAGGGGAGAGGGTATAGCTGTAACCGAGCAATGGGGAGAAGACCTAGAGTGTGGTAGAAAGAGGACGGGGATGGGAAGGCAGTTCAAACGCTTAAGACAACAGACTAGAGTAAGCGCGGCCGATGCTTTCCCAAATGCGAAACGAAGACGAGATGCAGAAGTTAGTAACCAAAGTGTTAGCCGACAGGACCACGTAGCCGAGAGAGCAAGGTACTTCACAAAGGGCTTGCAAAGCTCGGCGCCGACCATGAACGAAGAGAGCGAAATGCCGACCGTGGAAAACCAGAGCGAGGTGCAAAGGAAGTGCGGGGTAAGGGGGAGAACGAAACTTCATGAGCGGGAGTGAACGATGAACACAAACAAGAACCCCGTGGAGGAGGGGGTAGACCCCTAAGAGAGAGGAGGGGTGGTAGCATCGCTCCCCTTGGCCAAAGCCTTCAAGGGGGAGGAGAGGGGGTAGTGGGGATCCCACGATGATTTCCCTGGTGTTGAGATTTCAATCGCCGGAGGTGTAGGGGACATGGTTCCTGACTAACTACTGTGACCATTTTTCTTTTATTTTCTTTTTTATTTTCTTTAAATCAAATGATTTTGTTTAAGGTACAAAGACAGCTGTCCTGGACAAACCAGGCAAGCCTGATTACCGCACACCTTCTTCCTTTCGCATCATTGTTCTTCTCGAAACTGTCTCCAAGATCCTCGAAAGACTGTCTGCTCTTCGTCTTGCCTCCGCCGCCCGTTCCCTGGGCCTCTTACATCCCAACCAGTGTGGGTCTCTAGCCGGTCTGGGCTGTTTCGACGCTGTCGCCACTCTGACCCATGAAGTCCGCCTACTTCAGGCTGCTGCCTTCAAAGTTTCAACTCTTTTCCTGGATGTCAAAGGGGGATTTGACAACGTCTGCGCAAACAAGCTGGCTACCATCCTCGCCAGAGGGGGAGTCTCCGCCTACCTGGTTGCCTGGATCAAGTCTTTCCTCTCCAAACGCCAGTGCCCACTCATATTCCAAGGCGCGCCCAAGGTTTTCTGCCCGGTCGCTGTTGGCACCCCTCAAGGCTCTCCAATTTCTCCTCTCCTGTTTGTGCTTTATATAGCCAGCCTCCACCCGACTCTCCCTCAGGGT